>AUXO011914953.1_pt1 | contig 33668 bp, 42 predicted proteins | sample 768731 | NCBI WGS metagenome assembly AUXO01 (sample SAMN02715735, study PRJNA202380) | gut metagenome | biome: sheep rumen | host: Ovis aries | place: New Zealand: Palmerston North
GTAATTGCTTATTATACCAATGAACAAATCATTGCGGGTACTTATAGTGGAGCACAAGTAGAGGCCAATTATAAAGGCACAGCCAAATTCCACTGGCAAAATGGAGCTAATACTACCGTTAATTTCGACAATACAGTAACAAGACTTACAGAGATTTGGAATTATAAACGGTATGAAGGCAACATCGGTGGAAATTGTAGCGCGTTCGATTGCACAGTAACATGTGGTGGAAAGGAATACAGGGCAACGTCGACTGGGCAGAATAGAATAGCAATAACTGATTATACCTTTGAAATTGAGGAAGGAGAATAAAGAATTATGATACCATACAGCTTTAGAATAGAAACTACTACATTATGTCCTTATCAGTGTCCTTATTGTATTCAGAGTAAAAGGCGAGCTACGGTACCGATTCCGCTGGCTAGTGATAAGAAGTTTACTTTTTGTATAGACTGGATAAACAAATCTAACTTATCTAGTTTTTACATTTCTTTAGATGGTGGTGAGCCTAGCCTTTGTGATTGCGAGTCTATTTTCACGAGATTTCTAGAGGAATGTCCAGATAAGAAGTTTACTTTTGAGCTTATTACTAACCTTTATAAAAGTCCAGAGTATTATGCGGAATTAGCAAAGAAGTATAAGCTTAAGATTTCGGCGTCTTTTCATGAGACTGAGACGACTCTTGAAAACTTCAAGAAAAGGCTAGTGGCACTTAACGGTATTATAAGGCCTAATGTTACTTATGTGGTTACGGCAGAGAATGTAGATCAGGCAGAAGAAGTTTATAATGAATTACATGATTATTGCAGGCTGAAATTTGTTAAGGAAAAAGACGGAAAGCATGACATAATACAGAATGAGCATTATGAAGAAGTTTTCGCTAAATTAAACAAATTACCCGGTATAATTCCCTATTATGATAAGACCAAAATCGCATGTAACAAGAGAGTATGCACGGGAACTTTTTATCAGACTTCAATTAGGTATAATGGCGACATTATGTGTAGTCCATCTTGTAACATCGTATTGGGAAATGTTTACAATAATCCTTATAAATCTTTTATAGACAGAAAGCTAATAGTATGTAGCGCCGAGGAATGCAGAATGTGTGGCCATAACATACGAATAATGAACGGAAAGGAGAAAGACTTATGCTTATAGACGATAAACATTTTATAGCGCATTTTCCAGGAAAAGGAAAGGCCTTATTACCTATAGTCCAGGATTTCCCTAAAGTAAAAGTTGATGACAGAATACAGATCGTTACTTTTTGCACGCCTAATCTGGATAAACCGATTCTTATTAAGCAGCTAGAAGAAAGCGGTATAAATTACTTAAATCCCGTAGCTGATTACAAAGGCGAATGGAACATGCTACTAAAGATGGATACTTTTAAGGATTTGAAAATAGATAAACCTTATACATTACTTATTGATTCTGTAGATACGGTATTGTTAAGAGATTTACCCGTATTGAAGACTTACGGCAAAATCCTTTATAATTCTAGTTCATGCTTACATCCTAAAAAAGACGAAGAGACGCCCGTTAACGGCAGGTATTTTAACGCTGGTATTTGCTTCGGCCCTACGGAGCTAATGCAAAGTATTTATAGTGAAGCTAGTAAAATAAGTCATGAAGAAGCTACTAGTGAGCAGCATCACTTAAGAAAGTATTTTGATACGATAAACTGGAGAAATGTGTCTGTAGATTATTGGGAAAATTACTTCTTGAATACTCATCTTGGCGAGCATAAGCTGGATTATCTAGGAAATAATAACTACAGAATAGAGGGAGTATAAAATGAAGTATAATTACGTATCTTTTTATCCGCATCAGATTTATTCTGTTTTAAGCATCTATAAATCTTCAATAATTTACATAACGCCTTATGAAATACCAGAAGAATGGCAAGAGTTTTTTAAGAATAACCAGATCGAAAACATAAAGTATTCAGAAATAGCGCCAGAGGAGCATGTCAGTATAGAAAACTTAGCTGAGTTTAGAAGAAGCACGGAAAGTGAATACTTAAAATGGCCAGAAATACCTAATGTTTATCCGGCCTTTATTGTTACAGATGATAATAAGGATTTCTTGGAAACTATAGACGTATCAGATGAGTCTATGTTTAATTGGCCAGAAGAGCAATTTCCAAAATGGGCGTCTGATGACCTAGCATGCTTAGTAACTGACCGTGACCTATTAACAAAATTGCTTATCGAAAGTTAACAAGAATTCTAACGAATGTTATTCGGCCATCTTTATCAGTAACCGGACTATTACATACTTCTATAATTTCCAGATTTGGATACTCAGTTAAATAATGAGTATCAAAAGTTATTGCTAATAATGCTTCGCCTTTATAATCTAGAGGAATGTCAGGATACTTGAAATACTTATACTCTTTCCCTTTATAGTAATTTAATTCATAATTACCGTTATGGTTATACTTATGACTAAATAAACTTAAGCACTTATCATTTCTTATAGAAGTATACCATTTACAGTTTATCTTCTTAATTTCATTATTACAGATAAAGTTGGTTACTATACCGTATACAGAAACGGAAAGTCTTCTAACTAAGAATACTTTAAAAAGGTATTCTGTTCGATAATAATGAAGTCCTTATTATTAGGAATAATAAGCTCATCGAACATCTTAGTAGCTAAAGAGAAAGGCGGATTAGTTACGATAATGTCAGCCTTTCTGAATAAATCTTCATGAGTAAACATGTCATCAGAAGTATAAATTAGCTCTTTACAGTTATTGGTTTCTTGAAAATACTTTACAAAAGCTGATTCCGCAGAGTCACACGGACAGTATACAATTTTATCTGATAAGTCATAAAGACTTAAGACTTTGTATACGTCTTCGATTCTAGTGTAGCACTCATCGCCAAGCGACTTATTTTCTCTGTTAAAAGATCCACATAATTTGTTGTTCATAATAATAATAAATTAGTTATTTCTAGCCGGGGGTGACAAATTGTCACGTCCGAATTACAGGTTAACTATTATGAAATTATGCAAAACTTAAAATAATTACACATTATTAGTATAGGAGATTAGAACTATGGACATTATGGAATTTGAAGAGTTACAGAAAGTAACAAGCAACAAAAGCAACAAGAAAGAAAATAAGCATCTGGCGGCACTTAAGACTCTTATTGGCGTAGCAATACTCTTTGCTATACCCGTAATGGTTATTGGGCCAAAAGAACTTTGGGATTGCAACATTTTCCAAAAGATCGCGTTGGTTTTAGTAATGACACTTTTTGCTATTAAGTTTTTAAGTAATCTTGTATTATACATTTTCACGCGTAAAACAAAATAGTTACATAATCTATGTATAGGAGAATTAGAATTATGAATAAAATTGAATCTAGCAAATTTGAGAAACTTAAAGCAGAATACCCGAAGCTTACTTTAATGGAAGTAATAAAATGGCCGCATGAAGATGAAATTTATGCAAAAGATGAAGAAGTTATTGTATGTGGCTCAGAAACCATCGGATCAATAAAATGGCCGCTGAACATACTCAGAAATAATTGCAATACCTTATACGTTACGTTAATGTAAAAGTATACTAGTTAAGTATACTAATTTATAAGTATCCCAAAAGCAAATTTGCAAAATGGGGTAACTAATTTATAATAGGCAGACGGAGTAGCTACCAGAAGCCTAGAAATAAAATTTATTCTGAAACCTTTCCGTTGTCCCGGGACGGCTTCGGAAAGGGAAATCAGAACATGTTTTACAAATACATCTTATCTAATTTAAACAGATCAAATCCAAATCTAATTAAATTCACATCACACTCAACATCACATCATAAATACAGGTATTATAAGGAATTACACTCATTAGAAAACCAAGGTATACTAGAAATGGTATCGCCGGTAAAGAGATACTATGATAAAGAAACAAATCAGTTTATCTTTATGGGCGCTGAATACAAAGTAGCTGACTTAAATAAGCTTGAGTTATTAGCGTATTCAGATAATGAGTACATACCAGAAAAGTATCAGCAAGATAAGCTTATTTCAATAATCAATGACTATAATCAGCAGCCTTATGTTGATTGCTTCTCACGCATGAAGTTTAATAAAGGCCGAGCTACTAATGTATTATCTTTTGCAACGACAGAGAAACAAGAACATTTAGATAAGAAATCAGACAGATTTAAGTATCTTGATACAGTATTTGGCCACAATAATTGGATACATTACGACGTTCCATCTTCAATACCGCAAGTAATCCATCTTATGAATAAAGGTTTCTGGCTAAATCAGCGCGTCTGGGACATGTTAGGCGACCCTAACATTAAGCCATTAGGCCAGAGAATCATGTTCAATACTACAGAATTTGGATTAGCAAGAAGTATTTTCCAGTATGATACCGGCAAGAAATGTTCGCCGAGCAAGACTAAATACAAAGTCGTTCAAGATGGCAAGATTTCTGAATACGATTACTATTTAACAACAGCAAGAATCTATACTAAGGAATTACAAGACATCATCGGCAAATTTCCAGGAAATACCAAAGAAGAAAGAGGCAAAATCTTTATCCATGAAAGCAACATTTATCTTCTAGTTCTTCAGAAGTTTATGCAGGCTAGGGCTAAAGTCGTAGAAGTTTATGACAGCTTTTATTGGGACAGAAGCAGCGGAATTACTATTAAGCAAGTAGAGAATTGGGTTAAAGAATGCGCTGAGTATTATTACAGCAATAGATCGAATTTATTTACACTCGAAATGCAAAAAGCTAATGAATACATGCGATCTCGTAAAGTTACACAAAAACACATTTCATACATTAAGCAGAGAAATTGGTATGAAGATAACAAGACTAGCCACAAAGTGCATGATTATGTAAACCGTTATAAAGATAAGGCCGTAGCTGGTATTTTCCCAAAGAGATGGACTGAAGCAGAAATCAAGTTAGGCGAGTCCCTTGTTGCTTCTACATCTAATACTAGTCCGGCCCCTACTAATACTATTACTACTAATACTTCTCTTACTTCTATTATACCATTTGTCTCAAATTTGACCGACGTAAATTGTTGCGCTAAGCTAACAAGTAATTTAGAGACTAAAGATACTAATTTAGAGAAACCTACAGCGCTTTACTCTGGGATTTCCAACGGAAATACTAGTCTTGGCGCTGAGTAGATAAGGAGAAAAAACATGAAAGACGAAGAAAGAATACAGAAAGGCCTTATAGAACAGGCCTATTATGATCCAGAATTTGACAAAGATGATAAAAGAAATTATTACAGAGAAAGAGCAAGAATTAGAAAAGAAAGGTATTTGCGTCAATTAGAGAACATTAAGAGTATGCCAGAAGAAACCGACTTAGAAGTATGTGCTAAGCTACGTAAATACTACGGGCTAGCTTTGAGATACAAAGAGAATCTACGTGATTTGCTGAATGAGTGGAATCCCGTGGTACTACAGAACATGCTAAGAATTAAAGTATTGACGCCGTGGAAAGATACAGTATGGCTAGACAAAGATAAACTTCAGGAATTTGAAGATTTCGTGAAAGGTATGACTAATGAATAATTTCTAAAGTTACTAATTTAATTATAAATAGGAGAAAAAGCATGACTAAGAAACAAGCTATAAAATTATTACAAAGCGCTAAATTACCCGCTGATCTTGATAAATTACGTGATTATGTACTAAAATTCACTATAGACAGAAGAGAGATAAGCGAGGATAAATTTAGAGACATAATTGAAACTATTAGTGATTATAATTACACAATCGCTTTATTAGGCTGGGAATGTATTGCACCAGAATTTGATGGAAGTGATGTATACACCTATGCAGTAGACATTGTTGATAACACGTATTATCCAGAATACTATAATTAGGAGAAATAAACATGACGTATTTAGCAGAAATGAGTTTAGAAGAAAGAAAAGCATTATCAAAAGAAGAACTTAGAGATCTCTTAAATAGAAATTTGCAAAGAGATGCTTATTGTACTCAGTCGGACTTTGAGCCTATTTCAGATGAAAAGCTAGAAGAAATTTATAATGGTATTCAGGCTGAAAAAGATGATCCAGATGAAAATAAGCGTGGTTATTTGAAAGCGTTACTTAATGAGATAATGCTTATTGCTGATGAAAAAAATCTGTCAATAACAGACACGATAGACGCTATTAAGACAGCAATAATTCTTGACCAGAAACTACAGAGGCTATAGTACTAATTAATTACCATGTACAAAGTAGATTATGAAGAAAGAAAGCGACAGGTTAGAGACTTATTTGATAAAGGCCTAATAAATTGTGGTATGTATCTTAGTTGGATAAGAGACATACTAGCTGAACAGCTAATTGGCGTATTAACTTATGAGGCCACAGACGAAGAGTTAAGTGAGTATTGGAGTTAAGACACTAATTATTTACGCATAAATTAAATAATTTACATAATTTATGTATAGAGGAGAATTAGAATTATGAAAAAGATTATGTTTATGATTATGGCTATTATGGTTTCAGTAGCTTTTGCTGAGCCCACAGTAAAGATGATTAAAGATGATCGCGCTGGAATAGTTGGTAACATGACTTATTACTCTGATGAAGAGGCTAAAGATAAGGCTAATGTTTATCTAATTAGAAACCATTTTGAGTCAGAAAAAACGATCTATAATAACATTGCTAAAATGTTTGGACAGCGTAAATTTTACGATTACGTTGAGGGCGATTTGAGTCATCATTTTGATAAAAGCTGGGAGACAGAGGATTTTGCTACTAGAAATGCTCAGATAGTTTTTAATGCATACATTAGCCCTGATGGAGCGATTCTTTGGGATTATTTACCAGAATCTAATTTTGTGGTATTTGAATTAGCTCGTTATGACAGAGGTACAGAAGAGCCTTTTGAGTATTATGAAATTGTTATTATAAATAAGAATTATGTATTCCTTAGCGTTAAGAATGTGGAGAGAGATTAGTATGAGTTACAGACCTAAAACAGAAAACTTTAATAAAGAAAAAGCATTGCAGACTAAAGGAATTACGAACTTTGGCTGGAATGAAATGAGCGACATTGACGGATTTCATTATGGTATTGAATACGTTTTAATTGTAGAAAATAAATTTGTTAAAGAATTATCTGATGCTTATCAGATTAAGAAAATTGGCGGTTTATGTAATTGCATCAATAATTGTATTTTCGTAGAGACTTCTAATGAAAATGACATTAGAAATAATAAATACGAAGATAAAATTATAAATCTATGGGAATGCAAAATACAGAGAGTAAAGACTTATAATTATAAAGATGAGATTTGTGAAGAGATTGAAAAAAACTTTATTGGGGAGCCTTTAGCTAAGCTTATAAACTTTTTAGAGACCAATTATAACAGACAAGCCCCTTTTGAATTTGTTAGAGACGTTATTACACAAAATAATGTTACTTCACAGAGTACCTTTGCTAGTTTTGTGAATAGACATAAATAACATAATCTTTTTCCCCTATTAGGCTACATGTTAACGCATGTAGCTTTTTATTTTAAACACTAATTCTTCTATAGAGACACTAATTTAAATACATAAGGAAAAAAGAATAATGAGTAAATTTGAAAAAGAACAGGTTTTTAATTATCCAAAAGTTTTAATCGCTGGTTATGGAATAGTAGGCCATCATCTAAAAGAAGAGATGGATTTTGCTTATACTTATGATCCAGACAGAGACCAGGCCGCCATGTATAATGAGCCGCCGAAAAAAGAGCATTTCGATTTATGCTTTGTATGTGTTCCAACGCCAAAGGATGAGTTTGGATCATGTGACATTGGCTACGTAATTGAAGCTATAGAAAGCATTGATGCTGATTTGTTTGTAATAAAATCTACGGTTCCGCCGGCTACTACAGACTACATTGCTAACTTAACTAATAAAAAGTGTTTGTTCAGTCCAGAGTTTTATGGAAATACACAGCAGAGTGACGTTGGCGGATTTCTTATTCTAGGTGGTGACTTTGAGTCTTATCATAAAGTAAGACAGCTTTATGAGAAAATTAAGCCCGCTTCTTTTAAGTATCATCATGTTACAAATACAGAAGCTGAGATTATAAAATACGCTGAGAATTGTTACTTAGGACTTAAAGTGGTATTCTGTAACCAATTCAGGGAAATTGCGGATTTCTATAATTGTGATTATGACGCTATTAGAGACGGACTTGTATTAGATCCCCGTATAGGGGAAAGCCATACTTTTGTTTTTGATGACGCCAGGGGTTATGACTCGAAATGCTTAAATAAAGACATACCCGCATTGATTTATGAAGTTAAGGGAAAAAAGGTATTTGGAAATACGCCCTTTATAATGGAAACCGTAGAAGAGATCAACAATAATTACAGGAGATAAAATGAGATGCTTAAAAACTTTATTATCAGTTTTCTTATTGTTATTGACATTATCACAGCCGCTTTTTGCTTCGGACTTCACTATAGACTGGAACAAAGTCGACAGCAGCTTGAACACTATAGAGCTGAACTTAACGCAGCTAAAGATCAACAACAACGAATTAGAGAAATTGTTAGAGGAACGGATGAAATACTCAGCGAGTCTCTCGATACAGTTGCAGGAATCAGAAGCCAGATCAAAATCATTAGAGAAAGCTACGAAAAGATGGAAAATTTGCTCTATGGTATTGGGAGCAACGACGCTAACTACGATGGTGATTCTAATAACGAGAAGGTAGAAGATGAGCGAAAATCAGAAGAAAAAAACTAAGTTTAGGGCTAGCAGAAAGTGGAAAGACTTCAGACACAAGATGAATGTTAAGCAGAAAGGACTAGACCCTATTACGAATAGCAAATTAAGAAAAGGCGCAAATTTGCATCATTGCGACCTTAATGAAGACCACTATGAAGATTTGAGTAATGAAGATAATTTTATTTTCGTTAACCACAATACTCATCAGTGGATACACGAGATTTACAGATACTTCGTAAAAGACGAAGAGATTATAGAAAGATTAAAAAACGTCTTAACTAAGATGAAGGAGATCAACGAATGTTAAAAGAATTACTTAACCTAGCTAAAGAGATTAGGCTAGAAAAAGAGTATCGAGCGAGATTACTTAAAACGGATTTGACAGTAGCAGCTTTTGAGCATTTCTTGAAGAAGAGCCAGGCTACAGGCGTAAAAGTTACGATAGACTTTAAGCAGGCTGATGGAAAATCTACGTCAGTAACTATTGAGCCGGCTGATACTAATAATGAGGTGAAGTTTGAGACTGGACGAGAAAAGTTTCAGAAGCGTTATGGAGGACTATAATGTTTTATAAATTTAAGTGTGAAAATTGTAATACTACAGTAGAAAGACAAATACCTATTGCTGATTACGATAAAGAGAAGAATAACCAGAAATGCAATAATTGCGGAAATAAGATGGTTAGAGTTATAGAGTTTGAGGGAGCTTTTGGAAATACAGGCGGCTATGATTCTGTAGCAGGAAGAGCTGAATGGCAGTCCTAATTGAAATGCTAATAGCGCTAATTATAGCGACAATTATAACTTATTTATTTGGAGGATTTATCGATGATTAAGATGAGAGGAAACAAAGTATTAGTTAAGGCAGATGAGAAGATTAAGCAAGTTGGAAGTATTCTGTTAGCAGAAAAAGCGCAGAAAACAGTAGAACAGGGAACTATTGTATCTTCAGCTATAGAAGATTTACCGGTTGGAACTAGAGTGGTTTATGACAGAGCCTTGACTATACCGCTTAATTTCGAAGATGAAGATTACTTAGTAATTGATGAAGAAGATTGCTGGGGGACTTTATAATGAGACATCTACAGACTTGGTTTAAGAATGCTTATGATTATTCATGTTTAGCACAGTGTTATTTATACGCTATTGCTGATCACAGCAAAATTGGTATTAAAGAAAAACAGCTGGAGCTTTTCATTGCTTCATCACTAATTCTAGGCTATGGAATTGATGATGAGTTTTTTGTTAGTGATCCCGTATCATTGATGACTAAAAGCTGGAAAGAATTTTCGGATGAAGACGTTAAAGTTAACGTTAGAAAACTAGAATTAACAGACGGATTATCTGAATTAAAAACTATACCTTATGCAGCCGTGAGATTTGACTATAATGGACACGCACATTTTGTATTGATGAAATACGGCATGTTAGAGTATAACAGCCTAGAAGACAGTAATTGCTTTAAGTATGGAAAACCGACTACAGCAAGAATAATAGAATTTGAGGACTAATTAAGTATGGAAGTGAATTATAAAGATTTAACAGATGAAGACATTATTATGCTTGGAAAGATTATTGAGCTTAATCTTAATGTTGAAAAAGACTTATACGTATCTTGGCCTAAGAAAACAGAAATAGAGTTTAGGGCATCTAAGCCAAAAGACGTTGAAGACTTTGAGAAGTATAAGAAAGAAAAGATTGAAAATTGGCTAAAGAAGATTTGCAAATTAACAGATAAGTTAGACTATAAAATTAAAGGACTTGACAGAGTAACCTTTATTATAAGGAAAAAGAAGCCAGATGAGACCGTATCACAATAAGAATGAAATAAAAGAAATAAATAAGAAATTCTTGGCTGACTTGGATTACTATTATACTCTCAAAGGAAAAGAAGCTGATGATTTTCTTAAGGCTAACTTATGGACGCCGATTTATGAATGCGCTTTTAATACGGTATGGAAAAGCTATAAAAAGCTTTATGGAAAAGCATACTTCGATGAAGAGAAAATGTATGATTGGGCTATAGACATAACTATGGTTTTAATTAAAAGAATTAAAGAAAAAACCAGAAATGTTTTCCGCTATGATTACAATAAAACTGAAGAAGAAAATAAAGAAAGACAGACTTATTTACAGCGTTATAATGACACTAAAGGATACTTAATAGAGTATTTACCCACTACAGTAAACTATGCTAGATTACTAGTAGCTTATAGACATCAGAAAGAGGAAGAAAAAGATGAGCAAATCGCAGACTGGAGAATTGACGAATACAGAGATCAGCTTGACTAACAGAGGAGAGTTTGAATTAGTTCCCGACAGAAGTCAGATGACCGATGAAGATGAAGAAATCAGACTTGAGCGCTTACAGATCGATAATGCTTTGCAGAGAAGAGAGAAATCAATTAAGAAAACGCATGACAGGCTGATGAAGCTTAGGAAGATCGAGAGACATAATAAGCAGCAATAACTAATAGAGAATTGGTGGAGTAACAAAATGGCGAATACTATAGAAGATAGTTTTAACGTGACTGATTCAGAGACTTCAGAGAGGACAGTTGACGCAATTAATACTAGCTTTAGATCTATAGAAGAAATGATAGAAGATTTCACGCCTTTTGTTACTTCACAAGACTTTGCGGTTTTTCAATACAGTGGCTATGTAGAAAAAGACCAGGAAATTAAAATTCCTATGACGCCGCCTAGCAAGACCATTAACGTTTTCGGGGTAGTCGGAGCTAGTTATTGGTTAGTTGGCGTATTAAATACGGCTGGCGTTTTTACTTCGTCAGTTACACAGAATGTAACAATAAATCAGCCCTATAAAACAGTATAAGAAAAGGAGATACTATTATAATGAAAGTTCCCGTAACTAGTAGATTAAATACGGCAGACGCGCCAATTACTAGCACTAATGAGCAGCCAACATTTGCTTATAAAGACTCTATAGCTTGGAATGGCACTATTAGAAATGCATACATTACTCAGGGAAAAGGAATAGTCTCTACTACAGGACAAGAAGTAACTTATAATCAGTATAAAGTGAACGATGAGAATAAAGGCGTGATCTTTAATTATAATAATAAGAGTATTTATGCGCCTTATGAGTGGGTTTTATCTAAGAAGAATAAAGTAGAAAATCAGGCGGCTGGACAGAAAGTATGTTCGGCTATTTATAATGATAAGCTTTATGCAATTTATAAAAACGATACTTCAGTATTGCTTATAACTTCGGATAGAGATGGATCTAATGAGTCATCTAGGCAGCTTGATTGCACGTCAGCAGTATTAAGCTCAGTTTATAAGTTAGACTTAGCGCCGGTTTTAGTTACATTAAAAACTGAAGAAGTTGGAAATAATCTTTATTCTAACCACATTTCTGTTTATTCTCTAGATGATTTAGATACAGAAAAGTTTAGCTATGACACTAGCGATTACATACCTTTAGGAGACGCTAATTCCGCTACAATTATAGGCGGAGCTGACTCAATTTGTTACATTGCTGGTTTTGATGACATTGACCATAACAGAAGTAAAATCATCGTATGGTATGCTTCAGCGCCTACTAAGCCTATAGTTTATAAGTGGTTTGGATGCGTTGGACCTAGCGGCGTAATAACTGGCGAGCCAATACCGGATCCGGACGTTTTCAAGAATGTATCTAGAAATACTAACGGAACATACTCTTGGGACATGTATGGAAGTAGCACGTCATACATTAGTGGACAGCTAATCGGTGGTTATACGCCGCCCGTAACTAAGAAGAAAGCCTTTGATAAAATAGTTATAGAAACGTGGGCGCCTACAGAGTCTGTTAGATACAACATGAGCGCTAATGATAAGACTATAGATGATGATGACATTGATCCTATTAGATACTACGTTAGCAATTATGCGGATAATCAGGGTATTTATTATGACTATGGACAGGGCTGGTTAAAGACTTATGTTAGAAAGATTAAGCCCGCTGATAAGATGATAACTGATTGTTATCTCTATACTTACAACGCTAAGAAAGTATCTAACTTAAACTACAGAAAAGAGTCATTGCTTTATAAAGGAAATAACCAGACTTATCCTTATGCAGAGGGAAAATTAAGTCAGCGTATTTATCCCGTTGGACGAAATAATAAAGGATCAGAGTCCATGCTAGGAACTTTACCATGTGTAATAGAAATTATTCCTAGTGACAATACTACTAATACTCAGTATCTCGATTTACAGCTTTACGGATTAGCTACATTATCCTTTAGCTGGATGGGAACTTTAATTACTACAGGCGCTGGTGATGACGGATACGGAAAGTTTACTATACAGTATTCCGCTGATGGAAAAACATTACAGTTATGTGTAGATGAGCTAAACTTTGAGATTAAGAACTCTAGTTCCATTGATGATTTCCGTATTGAAAAGTTGGCAGATTACATGTTTTTAACTAACATACTAGACCAGAAAAACTTATTAGTAGAAGACCATGATGGAAACATAAATCTACAGAGAACAGCCATTTCTTATAACATGGAATGTATCTTATCTATAGAAGACGCAACGTTAACGCCGCCTACAGCTACACAGGGAAACTCTAATGCGGTTTTCTATTGGGCGGCATCTTATAATGATAAGGTTTATAATGGGGTTTATGAGAATAGTAATAATACTTCTTGTAGCTATTTATTCCCGGCTATTACTTTATACTTATACATTTTATCTACAGAACAGAATAAAGTAGCCGAAGCCGTAGACGTAAATAAGGGAACATTTCTTAATCCTTTATTGAAGGGATTATTCTCTGAGTATGAAGGCATTAACGTGTATTATACCTTAAACTACGATACTACAGTAATTGGGTATAAGACAACGAATAAAATAAAAGAAACAGACATTACAAAAGACCGCTTTGACTTATACGGAAAAAAGACTTATGAAGTTAGCAAGAAAGACACTAGCTATACTATTACTAGCTTTATTTATCCTATTGCGGTTGGAAGCTTTGTTAAAGGTATAAACTACATACAGCCGACAATAATGTTATCTGAGAATTATGCGGTTCAGCTATACATGAGCGATAACCAATTATTTGCTTTTTACTTATGGGGAAACCGTATCTTTAACGGAGACCACGTATTTACTATTTACGGATCTAATTACTATTACGACGGCCAGGGTATTTACTTCATTGGACGAGGCGCGTCTTATTCTAGTAACCAATTTGTATGTTACGCTTTGGGATTACAATTTCTGGCTAATTCCGGATCAGAAGCTTATTTCTACAGCACATTTGAAAAGAGGATTTTCATCTTTACAGGATCGAATACATTACAGCCGGCTGACTTAATGAGTGAAGTTGGTTATGTAACTGACGCCATGTTTAGCTCACATGAGCAGATGCTTTACATGTTAACCGATGATAACAGAATTGTAATTAGATCATCTACGGATACATGCGCTTTGGATGACGTTCCAAGTGGATCTCATCTTGAGGGCACTACACAGGGCGCGGCCGTATGCTGGAATAACGGATTCTTTATTTACAGCCCTTATAAAGGAACTAGCTTTAGGCCCTTTAAGCTAGAAACAGAGTTTTTAGGCGATGATGAGTCATTGCAGAAATGTTCGTATGTAGACATTGGCCTTTATAAAATTTCTGATAAGCCCGTAAAAGTAAAGGTTAACGTTCAGACATTGAACGGAATTGAAGTAGCTAGTAAACCAGAAGAAAAGACTATAGGCGTTAATGACTGGAAAGGAAGAATGTGGCGCAAGAGATTTACGCCTAGTTTAGCTACGGGAAACAGCTTTAAGGTATCTATAGAAAGTGAAGATGAAATGGCGGTCGCATACATAAACTTTGCAATAAGTAAGGTGGGAAAGGGAAGTGGAGTTAGACGCTAATGAGCCAAGTAAAGAAAGTAGAAAAAGACCAGGTTACATTTTCTGATGGAACGATTCTCAAAGACAGAAAAGGCAGGGATTTGCTTGAGCTTTATCACAGCGCCGTATTCGATCTATTGACGACTGGAAAAGCAGATACTAAAAACCCTTTAAGCGCTTTTGTAAAGGCGGGTATTAAGAAGCTAGAGTCTAATTCATTGCAGACTATAGAAAGATTAGTTGAGCATACAGCTGATTATTATGTAGACGATAATGTAGACGAAGAGTTTATAGAATACAGATTAAGCAAGAAACTTTTCCCTTGGCAGAAAGAAGTATTAAGTTCGGATAGTGACCAGATAACATTACAGTGTGGCCGCCGATCCGGAAAATCCTTTGCTGAAGCATACATTGCGGTTAACCATTGCACTAAGGGAAGCGACTTAATTAACGGATTTGAGAAAGGAAGAAAAGTAGCGATTATCGGATTAACAGAAAGTGATTGCGCTGAAGTATTCTGGCAAAACTTAAAAGAAGCAGCTGACTTATCTGGAATGCATTATAAGGCTAATAATTCTAGTCATCAGATTACCTTTGCTAACGGAAGCACTATACAGCTATTCGGAAATGGAACTAAAGACGAAAGAGAGAAAACCAGAGGCAAAGAGTTTAGCTTAATTATAATAGATGAGGCGCAGAGCCAGAAAGGACTTCATTATTTACTTGTAGACATTTTAGGCGCTATAATTACGCTTAGACGTTCAAAAGTTATCTTATCAGGAACTGGAAGCTTAACCGGATTCGGTGAGTGGGTGGACTTATGTGAAAATCCATCTTGGAGACATTTCAGATACACGATGGAAGATAACCCTATTGCGGGGCCAGGAGCGCTAGAAAAAGAAAGAATTAAGCAGGGCTGGTCAGAAGATAACATTACTTATCAGCGTGAATACTTAGCTAATCACGTTATTGATACCACTAGAATGATAATACCTAAGTGGCATGAAATTGACTCATTACCAGAAGACTTTATTGCTACAGAATGTTATGTTGGCCTAGACTACGGCTGGACTGATTATACAGCATTAGTGGCTATTGTTTTTGATAAGAATGGAAAAGCTTATGTCGTTGATACAGAAAAGTTTAAGAATAAGGATACGGACCACATTGTAGAAAGATGCAAAGTAATGGTCGATTCTTTATCAGAAAAGTTTAAAGTTAATCCGCTAGTTATTGCTGATAATTCTCATCAGATGATTTCAGCTACAATTTCTAGAAGGGGCGTTAGAATAGCTAATGCTATTAAGCATGACGCTACTACGGGATTAAAACAGCAGATCTTTGATACTAGTAACGCGCTGGGAAATGGAACTATTGAAATTCTGAAGAATAATGATGATTTGATTTATGACTTCAAGAATACAGTATGGAAATGGGATAATGAGAAAAAGGCCGTAATTTATGAAGAAGATAAAGAGTATTATCATCCGGACTTATTTCATGCTTTGAGATACGCTTATTGTACCCATAAGGCTAAGTATAGGAATTAGAAAGTTATGTTAAATTCAATAAAACCCTTTGAAGAAAACGGCTACGAAAGAACTGACCTTAAAAACCCGGTATACATGGATAAGACTAAGGGAAAACCGGCTCAAGTTGAAAAGGCCAATAACATAATTTCTAGCGCTTATAATGAGTTTATAAACAAGACTAATCAGGTTAAAATTAACTCAATAACTGACTGGAGTATTACTAAAAAAACTAGCACTAGAGTTGGCGAATACCACGATAATTGCTTTGAGACTTTTTGTCATCTCAGTTTTTACTTTAATTCATCTGGATTTACGGCTAATTCTAACCAGGCCGTATTTACTATAAAAGCAGGAACGCCTTTAACTGGTATTACTTTTCTTGGAGTAAATTCTTATACTAGCCCGAGTGATTTCTTGAATAATTACGGCTATTTTACTTTTACTTTTAATGCGAGTGTTCAAGAGTATCACATTTCTTTTGTTAGCTATTCCGCAGACTTACCTAACACTAGTTGGGGCGTATACATGACTTTTGCTTATAGCGCGAAGGAGAAATAACATGCTTATAATGTGTGACCGAAAAGACGGTATTTTCACGCCTAAAATGAGTGACCGAATTAATCAGAAAAGCACGATGCTTTGGGAAAAGATACAGGGTTTGCAGGTCCCGGCGATTTATCCAAAACTAAGTGTAGACTCAGAAGAAGTAAACGTAAATAACATAACTTTTATAAAAGAAAAAACAGACTCGTCTTTTAACATAAATTCATTATTTCACATTGTAAATTTCCGAGTATCCTTTTCAGCGCCGGTATCATTGAACGGAACTACTATTGCGCAATTACCTATAGCGCCTAATGGGGACATTATTATGTCTTATAATGATGGCGCGTATTTAGTAATAGTTCAAAAAGGCACAAATGAAATAAAATGTTGGTCAGGCGATAGTGTTATGCAAGTTGCGGTATACTTTACTTATGTTACGTAATAACTAATAGATTTTAAAATAAAGGGAGACTTTATGAGTATTTGTAATCCTTATTATGACCAATACGGAAGAAAAACAGAACTAATGCACGTGGCCAAAGGAGCTACGTATCCGATAAACATTTTAGGAAATGCGGCTACAGCAGACGTAGCTAATAACCCTATTGAAGACTTATTACCAGACTCTACAGATACCATCAGCTTTAGAAGTGGAGATGAATTAGACTCTAAAAAGAATGAGTATACACATAAAATTACAAAAGTAGATGAAGCTATAAAAGCACAGTATGATTCTGAAGGAAATAACATTGCTGAGACTTATGCTAAGAAAACAGAAGTAATCGCTTTGGATCCAGAAACTGGAAAAGTTCCTACAGAATACTTACCAGATACAGCAAATAATGTAAACTTTGTAAACAATAAAACCGGCGACGTTACTCTTTATGGCACAGACATTGCGATTTCAGAAAGTGATGATAATACAGTTACAGAAGCTATAAATTCGGCTTCAGAGACATTGCAGAATGAGATTGATAACTTAACTGAGACTAAGGCAAATGTTACGGACATACCTAGAATAGGCGAAGAGCTTTATGAGAGCACGGGCTCAGTTATTAACGCATACAGTTATACAGCTGAACAAGTTGGAACTGAGTTTAGGCTTTATAAGAATAATACTACAGAGGGAACACAAGAAACAGTATCTAGCTTTGGTATTACTTCGACAGCTAACTTATCCTTTGCGCCCGTGGGAAACATACTTACTTTTGGAACTAGAACAATAAACATAAACTTCGATAATCAGCCGAATTATAACGTATGCTTATACGATGGAATTAACCAGGCTACAGGCACGTGGACCGTTACTAATAGCGGAAATACCCGCGTAATGGTTATGAGATACGGCGGCCGATCTAGTGATGGATCTAAAACTAACATTATACCTATTGGAACAGAAATAGTCAAAAACAGCAGCTTTACTTTTATTCTAGACGGTGATGATCCTTATACGGATAAGTCTAGCTTTGCTTTAATGATTTATAAGGAGGCCTAATTTAGATGATTACTAAGACAGCGAATGAAATTATAGAAGGCGCAAAAGCAAAAGCTGGCGTATTTAATTGTGACTTTTTAGGCTTTTTAACAGTTACTAACGAGCTTAATAATGCTTTTAGAGAAGTTTATTCAGAAATTGCTAGAAGCGATAATGATTATTTCGTAAAGACTATTAGAGTTGAAGATGATAGATGCTTCAAATTACCTAAAGACTTATTTATAATTAAAGGTATTTACATTGAATTACCTAGCGGATGCTTAGTTAAGTTAGAGAAAGAAGAGTATAGCCTAGAAAACGGCGTATTCAGGTATTTAGTCCCACAAGTTGGAACTATTGTAATTAAGTATGTTCCAGATCCGCCTACATTAACAGCGCCAAGAGAATCAGAAGAAATCAACATTGAAGCGCCAGATGAATGGGGAAAGATGACTGATTTAGGCGTGTATTATAAGAGAGATGGCCTTTATTATTATTACAGCTTTGAGAACGCGTCAGAAGAAGAAATAGAAGAAAGCGAATACAAAACTGGATCTACTACATTTCTTAAGCATACAATTACTATAGACTACGATGAGCAGACTATAACAGCAGTTGATGCTGACGAAAATGAAGAAGACTGGACAGAAATCTTTACTAGAGAACAATTCGGTGACTTTACGGAAATTGTATTTGACAGCCCTTATTGCTTTGTTACTTATGAAGACGGACACATTTTGGTATTTAGTCAGCTAATTCCTACGTTATGGAACATAAAGGCTTCATCAGGACATGATACTCTTGGAAAAGTTCATGCTATTAAAACTGATGACAGAACATTATACGGCGTTATTTATGAGGATGAAGACGGCTATTTCTACAGAGCGTCTTTTGTTCCGGATACAGTTTTGAATTATCCTAGTAACGCATTATTCAATTATCTTGAAGTAATACTAGCTAGGCTTTTCTTAAGCATGAACGGTATGGAAAGCGCTTATGTGAATGAAGACTTATACAGAAACATTAAGTCACAGTTTTATAGGGAATTGCAGATGGATCATAATTCTGTAGCAGTTAGAAAACCGACTTTGAGGAGATTTAGAAGAGTATGAGCGATGAAGACATAATTGACTTACAGTGGTTTGCTGATGATAATGATGATGACAACAACGAGAAAGATGATACAGAAAATACTACAGAAGACAGTGACCCACACAGTGTTCCAGATGACATAGCTAATGACTTCGACTTCAGTGAAGAAGCTGGCTTTACTAAGGATGAAGCAGACAGAGCGGCGCAGTCCGATCACGAAGAAGGTGACACTAGTAATTGGGAAGAATACCAGGATGATTTTGGTTACGACATAAATGATGACGGATCGACTAAAGTAAACTGGCATAACGCTAAAACAGCGGCCAGAGACGTTGGTCATAAAATAGCAGGCTGGGCTGAAAACGCAAAGGATTATGTAAACTTATCTTTAGGCGGAAATAGGGCTGGCTATACTTCAGCAGACTTTGAGAGACAAAAAGAAGCGGATAAGGCTAGATCTACTTATAATGAGAAAGCTGAATCGATACAAAGAGAAATTGATGACTTTAAGGGCAGAATGGATCCTAATTCAAAAGCGGACCAGGAAACCTTATCTAAACTAGAAGCAGAAAGAGATGATTATACTAACCGAGCTAATTCTATTTCTCTGGACATAAATTCTACAGATACCGGCTCTAGACTAGGCAACATAGTAAACAATAAGCTGGAAGACTTAGGCGACGTTGGAACTAGAATTAACCAATTCTTCGGTGGCGCTGACGAATACGGCTTAGACTCAAAAGGCAGAGTAAACGATAGAGACGGCGATGGAAAAGTATCTTGGTCTGAACGCGCCCAAAACGTGGGAAGAAATGCTGGACAGTGGGTGACAAATCAGATAGCAAACGCGGCAAGATCAGCTTTAGTTACGGCGGCTTATGGTATTAACCCTTTTCTTGGCTTAACTTTAGATAAATTATCTGATAAGGGACTTCAGGCTTTACAGGAATACGCTAAGAATCATCCCTACGCGCAGACTGAAGCAGAAAAACAGGCTGGTCGTGAGCCACAGGAATCAGACTCTGATGCAGAAGATACGCCCGTAACAAATACAGAAGTGACCGAGCCTACAGCTGACTTAACAAAAAGCAAAAAAGCTTTTGAGGGCGGCTGGGATACAAAAACATTACAAGACATGAGTACTAGCGGCAGGACTTACGGCTGGAATAAGAGTAATGACGTAATGGGCCATAATACTTCAGCATTAAGTGACGCCAGATTTAAGGACTTTGCGTTGGCTTTATTTACGGATAATGAAAGCTTACACAGGGTATTAAAGACTAAGATGATGCTAGATTACTTTAACTAATAGAAAACAAATTATAAGACGTGGCCTAAACCAGGCGTATGGGAGAATAATAGAATGCTAAATTCAGACATCTGTATGAGCGCTTTAAGTAACGGCAATAACAGCTACAATAAGAGACTTAAGGCATTAGAGGCGGCTATTGCAGGTTACAGCACTAGTTTTTCTAGTCAGGAAATAAATTCTAATGACGGAAATTTCGTAGATGCTAAAGTAACAGACACAGCTACAATTAATCAAGAAAATGTTGAAATAAGTAACATACAAGACTTAAACGTAAATCACATTGATAACAGAAACGGCTTTGCGGCTTTAGGAACAGTTACAGTAGAAAGCTTAACAGTTGGTGGTGACGTAAAGGCTGATTATGTAGACTTACATGCAGAAAACTTAAAGGCTGATAATGCAGAAGTTGAAGAATTAGAAGCGACAAAAGCTACAGTTAAAAACTTAACAGTAGAAAACAAGATGGACTCATTAAATGTAGCTAAGCTTTACATTGACTCTAATCTAGCTTTATCACAGGCGTCTTTAACATTGAAAATCGCAGAGGCTTTTCATAACGCAGATTTCAAATGCGCTTTAAGACCTACATGGATGAGTAAACCTTTAGCATTAAAAGAAGAATTAAGCACGGTATTTACTCTACAGGGTATTGTAAACGATAATACAGAATTACCAGAAAATCCTACATTAGGCGACGTATACTTTGTTAGAAGCTATACAGTGGGAAGCACTACGGGACCGGCTATTGCTACATACATTGATGGAAATTGGGAATACATACTTTATCCAGGCCTTGAAGATTATGTTACTCAGGATACCTTAAGCTCGGTACAGGCTGAATTACAGGCTGACATTGATACAAATACAAATGACATTTCTACAATAAATACTTCATTAAGTAACTTAACTACACAATTCGAAGAGTTACTAGAAGACTTAAATTCTGGTGACTGGGCGACTTTTAAGTCTAATACAGAGACTTTTATTAACGAAACTTATCCCGCTAAGATTGCAGAAATTGAAGCGGCTTTAGCTAAGAAAATTGAAGACCCTACAGAAGAGGGACAGTATTTAAGAGAAGTTGACTCAGAAGGAAATGCGTCTTGGACAGCGCTAGAAGATAATGACGCCTTTGTAAACAAAACTTATGAGGCTGAGGGAGCTACAGTTACTAAGATTACTAACGATGCTAATGGCGTGGTAATTGATACCACATTATCAGTAAAAGTTCCTACAGCGAATAATACAAATTCAGATAAAACTTTAGACGTAATTAACCAAGATTATTTAAGAAGTAATTTATCACTAAGCAAAGAGAGCTCAGCAAATGGAAATAGCTCATACTTCTTCGAAGAGAAGAACATTATACCAGAAGCTGAGTTCTTGTATTTGACTTCAGCATACGGTAACGAGAATACATGGCATGCGATGAAGCGTAATCCTATCGATTATGTCGTTGCTACAAAGAATTATCGTTACTACAGATTTACAAATAACACTACTAATGATTCTAATACTTATACCTTCTTCTTCGCCGTTGATAAGAAAGGAAACATTTCTAAATTAAATGTTCCCGCGGATAATTATTTGAATACAGAAGCACAAGCAAGCGTTCATGGCGGATGGGCAGCTTATAACCCATCTTGTTATGACGGTGAATGTGATGACGTTGCTTATTATCCTTTCCCTAGAGCTATTGTTAACGGAACAGCTAAGGGCTACATTAACATGTATAAAGACGGCAAATTCTACGGCCGTGTTAAAGATGCTAATGATGAGGAATACGGAGTATGGACGGCTTCTTCTAATGTTGCGCCACAGTATTACAGATGGGGCGGCAAATCATTAAGGGGAACTGATAAGCGTATTCTCTTAGTAAATGACTCTTCTACAGCCGCTGATACATTACAGGCTTTCTTAATCGGTATTGACGCTAATGGTGAAGAGGCCCTAGACAGAGGTAAACCGGTTGCGTTACCGGCTAAGATTACATGGGGCCGTGAGGGTATTGCTTCTGGCAAGAATTATTTCTGGTTCCAGAATACGGTTTCTAACATCTTCTCACGAGTTGATAAAGACGGCAACATTGCTTCTTATACTCTAGTAGACCCCGTTGAACAAGTTGCTTTAAGCTCTACAGGATTAAGAAATGCTTCTAATAACTACATTGAATTAGAGAATGGAGATTGTATCTTCTACGTAGCAAATCTTGACGCTACATTAGGTTATGATTACTTTGTTTATTGTTCAGATGATCCGACTTCAGTTAGTCCGGTTACAGTATTCAGAAGCTCAGTTAAATTCTCTAACGCGGAAAGCAATACAGACAGATGGCCATTATCAGCACAGTTCCCGTTCGTTGAATGTGGAAATTATGTATACTTCTTCCCAAGCTTTGGTTACCAAATTACAGACGGCTCAAATGTTATAGGATCTGGTAACAGCGCATGGTGGAAATCAGTAGCTAACCAATACGCTAGATTAGATAAACAGAGTATGAGCTGGAGTTATACTCAGGTTCCTTGGACTATAGACAATTATGCTTCTTATGGACCCGCACAGCACTTAATTACAGAAGGCGGATACTTATGGGTATTCCCTAACCAGAGCTATAATGCTACTACTTCTGGTTCTCAGTGTTTATGTATTAGCCCGACTGGACAGGCTACTACAGTTGATTTAGGAACTGGCTCAGCCGTAAACTTCTTCTATCCGGGCGGAACTGGTGACTTACTAAATGGCTGGACATGTTACTTAAACCAGGCCGGAAATGCTGGATGGGCTTATGCTAGAATGCAGAACTCGTTAGCAGCGGTTAACAGCCACGGACTAGGATGCTTAATTAGTCCAGACATGAGACACATCTTGTTATTCAAAGGTAACGGCGAGTTTAAGCATTATGATTATTCTAGTTATGAGAAAGGCTTCTATCCGATTGGAAATCAGGCATACAGAGGCGGACCGGCCTTAATTCCGGCTAAAGACGGATTTATTCTCGGCTATTCTACGGCTACAGGATACAGACTATCTCACTCGCCAGAGGCTGAAAGCTTCGGTATTATTTACATTTCAGCCAAAGACGACATAAATGTGGAGCCAACCTTTAAGGCCTTTGAGACTATAGAGGGTAACGGCTTATTCCTTAAATACCGCGAAGGTTACGAATACAACATGACTTATGAAGACTACAGAAAGCGCTTCTTAACGATGTCTGAAGTTCGTATGCATGAATGTCCGGTTCAGCAGGCCGCAGGAATTAGTATTTGGAAAGAGTCTAATTCAGCTTCTGAAGGCACGATTTACTTAAAAGACGGCGAGTATGAAATCTCGTCTGTAGAGGTATAAGAGAAATGGATTGGCTAGCTAACTTAATTAACGGAACTAACGGCATCTTTGCTTTACTCTTCGCCTTAGTGGCTTTAGTAATTTTAGTATACTTAGTAAAATCAGGTATGCTTAATTTTAACGCTAAGGGACTAAGCATAAGCACTAGAGAAAGAGAATTGAGTCTAATCAGAAAGCAGCTTCAGTATGTAAATAACAGAATGGACGCTACGATTAGAGATTTACCCGTTAGGCTAACTGAGGGATTGCATTATTACTTCGCCAAGTATGTTATTTCAAAAGTAAAAGATTGCTTTGAAGAGGCGATTATTTACAATAACATGGAAGAAGGAAGTTACATTGAGCTTAAACAAGAATTGATTTATAACGTGGTACTTAAAATTACAAAAGATGATTATTTTAAGTCGCCAGAGTTTAAAGTTTATCTTTACGATCTAGTAGAGAAGACTTTGCAGAAATTAATAAAATTAAGAAAGGAGAGCTTATAAAAGATGGCTGATACAAATGATAATAGTGGATTTGACTTTTCAGAGTTTTATGGTGAAGAGCCGGGCTCAGTAACTTATGACTCTAACGGAAATTATACCGGATCTGTTCCAGAAAGTGAAGTAGCTGATCCGGATAATACCGACTTCAGTAACTGGTCAGAAGTAAATACGGATGAAAACGGCAACATAACAGGCTGGAATGATGACTTTGGCAACCTTGAGTATAGCGATGGTGAAGTTAAGTATAGAGACTCTAAAGGAGAATGGCAGACTTTTAATAATGGTGAAAAAGGATCCATAGGACATAAATCAAATCAGATACAGCACATTTTAGGAGCCGCAGCAACGCCACAGGCTATAGCTAACTTACAGAATGCTAACCCGGGTGATTTAGGTACAGCTTTAGCGTATGCAGAGACTGGAAAAGCAAGTAATGGCGGCTTGGCTTCTGTAATTCTTTTATCGGGCACGGTCCCAGACCCAGATTCTCTTAGGGGATTAGGCTATAAAGATGAAGACATAATTACAGCAACAAATTTTGCGACTGAAGTAGCTAATAACATGAAGAATGGCCAGAGCGTACGCAGCGCATGGGATAATGCTTCTAAGGCCTTAGGTGACCCTTATGGAACAGCCGGAAGAAACTCATTGCTTAGAGACTCAGCAATAAATACAGTTGGCCTTTTTGGTGGAACAGCCTTATCAGCCCTTGGCAAATTAGGTACTACAGTAGCTTCAGCCAGAGTATTATCCGCTATAAATGGCGGTATGAAAACATTAGGAAAAGGCGGACCGGCAGCGGTAAACACATTAGCTAACATTATCAGGGTATCTACACAGGCTGGTAATAAAGTAGCTAGCGCCGTAGATAAGGCAGCTATTGTAGCTACGTTAGTTGGTGGCGGTATGACTACTAAAGACGCTACAGATTTAGTTAATCAGGCATTAGCTGAAGCTGATAAGAAACCAGAAGGTGATTCTGATTCAGAAGAAACAAGAGCTAATGCAGATAAGACGCCAGAAGCAACGTCGGCCCCCGCTAAATCAGAGCCTACAGCGGCTAGATCAGAGCCAAAATCAGAGCCGAAACCAGACACTAGCAAAACAGACACGTTAACCTTTACTAATCCTTTTGGCGGTGATGATACAGGTATTTCAATACCAAAAGGCCCATTAGAGGGAACGCCATTAAGCGGAACTGGATTACCAGGACATGAGCCCGTAGAGACTACAAAAGAGGGTTATGAGACTGAAGACGATTCTGATTCTGGATCAGACACATTGGAAGAGTCTTCGCCAGATACAGGCGTTGGAACTGATACTTATGTTAACCCTAATGATGACTCTAATAATAAAGGCGTTGGCTTAGGTGAAGAAGACCCAAATAAGGCTAATTATGATAACGATAAATGGAACAGAGGCATGGAGTATGTCTCTACAGACGTCGTATCAGATAAGAGAATAAAAGATTTCATTACTAAGACTTATAAGAATGACCCAATACTTATAAGAACAGTAAAGATTCTTAAGACGAGAAAATAACTACTAGGTTATGAAAATAACTAATAGAATAAAAAACGGAGGACTTTAGCATGGATCCGAAAATCCAAAAAGCGATAGCTTTTCTAATTTCTAAAGTTAAAAACTTAGAAGATCAATTAGGACAGATTAACCACACAGTTAATGAAGTTTTAGTTCCTACATTGTTAGAAGCTGATGAACAGTATACGTATGATACCGGCTTAGCAGCTTTTAGAGAGGCTCATCCAGAAATTGCAGAAGTAGATCCTAGAATGCGCGGCTTAATGCAAGACGACGCTTATGATACTACTAAGGCGATTTATGATCAGAGACCCGCTGATCTCGAAGACGATACAGAATGGGTAAAAGAGGTACTAGCTGGTATCATAGCAAGACTAGACGCTTCAAAAGGCGAAGTAGAACAGCCAAAAGAAGAGATAGTAAAAGAGGAAGCTATTTCTGAACCAGAAGCAGAAGATGAAAATTCTGAAGAAGAAGTAGATCCAGAAGAAATTAAAAAAGCATTAGCAAATTATTAAGGGAGAATAAAGAATGGCTATTGTAGATCGTTCAGCAAATTTTAAGAAAACACTTAAGACTATTTATGAAACAGAAGTCGTAAAAAACAGATACCAAAATTCTGTTACATTAGAGTCTATTAAGAAGTCACGATGGAACGGCGGCGAAGTAATTGAGTATTTAGCTCAGACCGGTAACGGTGGTAACTACGGCGCTCAGTATGACACATTGGTTGATAATCCTAGCTCAGGCGCTCAGTATGATAAGTGGCAAATGACTCAGGGTTATGCTACAGGTTGGTTTAAAGTAGATCAGCCAGATAACCTTATGACAGCTTACAAAGACGGCGCGTTCCTTAGAAAAGTATCTGGTGAAATGGCATCTACGTTCGATGGTATTTCTAAAACTATTGGTGGCGCTTATCTTTTCGGTGGTAAACACGGCGCTTTAGGTAAAGTAATTACAGCCCCCGCTTCAGCCGTAGCAGCTTCTGGCAACGTAATGACAGTACAGCACTCAGCTAGAGTTAAGATGGGCAAAGGACTTAGATTCCAGATCATGTCTGGCGAAGTTCCTAATGAAAGCAACATTGGTACAGCGGTTTATACAGTTACTTCTATAAACGGCGATGAGATTACTTTCTCAGCTTCTGTAGCTGGTGAGACTATTGCAGCTGGTGATACTCTTATCCTTTATACAGCTTATCTCTCTACAGCAGCAGCAGGATCTAAATTCCTTGGTATGGAAGGTTTACCAGAGCTTATTCCTTGTTATGGTGACCGTGACTCAGCAGCTTGGGAAACATACATTGCTACAAATTTCCGTGGCGTTGACCGATCAGCTGACGTAGAAATGCTCGCTGGTCAGTTCGTAAAAGCTGATGCTACAGGCGATACTCGTTATGCAGATGCATTATTTGAGCTTTTAGGCAAAACGATGGACGCTGGTGGACGCAATAACAGACAAGTAATTTCTACTAAGACTTGGGCTGAAATTGGAAAACAGCTTGGCGTATCTGGTAACTTATGGCAGGCTTTTGATAATAGCGCAGCTTCTAAAACTGGCGTTACTATTGGTATGAATAACCTAGCTACAGCCTTTGGTGATTCGTTCATCGGACGAACTACTAGAGACGTTCAGTGTCCAGATGACGTAGCTTATCAATTCGAAATGGATGATCTTGAATACGTTGATCTTGGCAACATTGATCCAATTATAAACGGAACATCACAGGGACAAGTTGGTCTCGCTTCTATAGAGCAGACTGGCGACCAGGGCTTTGGTGAAACTATTGCGCCTAAAATAAACGAGAATAAACTTTTCAACGTTGAGTTCGGAGCAAAAGGTACTTATGGTCCGGCCGTTATCGTATCTTGTAATGCTTTCGGTAACTTCAGACTTAAGAAAACAGGCTCAGCTGGCGTTGCTAAGCTTGACTAGTTTTTCATAATTCACTTTTCCTTTTGGGCTACATGCGTTAATGCATGTAGCTTTTTTTATTGCTAACTAATAGAAAACAAAATCAATAATAGACGGAGAATAATCAGATAAAATGGCAAATCCTTTTAAAAAGTTAGGCCAGGCTTTAGGCTTGGTTAATCAAGACGTTAGTCAAGTAGATACATCGGCTTCTGATGCAGCTTATCAGAAAGCAGCAAATAACATTAAGAGCACAGAACAATTAACACAAGAGGGATCAGCAGCAGCTAGTAATGCGGCGGCAAATGCGGCTACTACGTCAGCAGATGCGGCTAGAAATGCTATTGCTAATTCTGGTGGTGGCAGATTAGCCCGGGCTTTAGCAGCTAACCAGGCGGCTCAAGATACTTCTAATTCAGCTTATAATAATACGCTACAAAATGCGATAAATACGGCAGCTAGTCAAAACCAGGCTCAGTCTGGTATTTATAAGAGCCAGGCTTCTTCAGCATTAGACGCAGCAAAGACGAATGCAGAAAATGAAAATAAGGCTGAGGCTAGCAGAAATGAAATACTTGGTAACATAACTGGCGGCTTAGTTGGTGGAGCAGCAGAAGCAGCAGCTACTAAGCTTTTTGGATCTAATAAGAAATCTAAGAAATAAAGGGAGAGCTTGAAATGGGAGACATAAATCCAGAGAGGAAAAAGACGCCATTAGAGGAACATGTAGAAAAAGTAGCAGCTAACATTGAAAATGCTTCAGCTAATGGAACAGAAACAAATTCAAGACCACAAGTAAAAAACAGCTCAGTTAAAGATTACTCGCAGGCTGAAGCTGATAATGACGAAGCAAAAAGAAATGAAGTAGCAGCTCAGGCAAAGAAATTAGCTGATGAAGCACAGAAAGCAGCTGAAAAAGAGCAAGATTCGACTTTATACGGCGAAGCTGACATGAATAAGGCCAGAGAAAACTTAGATAAAGTTGATCCGCTTGAGTATTATGAAGGTGATGAAACCGAAAAGGCAAGAGATAAAGAGTTTGCTCAGAAAGAACAAGACTACTACGATGAAAACGAGAATTATCTTAAGCAAGTCGATAAGATGAATGCTGACGCTTTGGAGGCTAAAACTAATGCTTATTTGCAGGAAGAGTTAGCTTCTGATCCTACAAAACCAGAAGGACAGCAGAGATTTAAGGACGTATTGGATTCTTACAAATCTTTATTAGCCGATGAAAGGCAGACTTATAATGATTCTTATAACAGGGCATTGCTTTTTAATTGTTTTTCTGAAGGATTAGGAAAAGCTTTTGGCGTAAAACCTATTGATTTTACTAAGCATCCTAGTGTTGAAGAAGTTAAGAATAATCTCGCTAAAATGGAGCAGCAATTCGATGGAATGCTTCAGAGAAATAACGCCTTAAGAGATCAGCGTCTTAACATGACAGTAAATGACATTGAGTCTAGTAATGAAGAAGCTAAGAAAATTAAGGCTAATCCGCTGGCTATGAAAAAGCAAATGGCTGATCAGGCGTTAGGCGTAGCTAACGGAACTAAAACAGCTAATGATTTGCAGAAACTTAATTTGCAGAAACTTAAGGCTGATTTAGGATTAGACGTAAATACTTATGACGCCCAAATGGAACAGGCTAAGGCTGATGCTAGAAAAAAACAAGTAACTGGTATGGGCTTTGCTGAGGGTATCGGACGTGGCGCCTATAATTATGCGAATGATCCACTAGGCGCCGTTGGTAAAATAATGGGAGCCTTTAACCCGCTTAAGAAATAGGAAGAAATTATGGCAAATGAGTATGAAGAGATACAGAAGCTAGTTGATTCTGTAGATACAATAAAACCTTATGAGTATAAAGAAACTGAATTAGCAGCCATTGTGGATTTAGCTAGAAATGTTGGACTTTATGAATGGAAGTACGAGCCCGGCGTGACAGGGGAACAAGAATTGCACGTCGGGCCAATCGCCCAGGATTTGCTTAAAGTTCCGGGATTAGCTAGCGCGGTCCATAAACAAGAAGATGGTACGCTTACTATAGATTCTAAATTTATTGCTTTGGCGGCACTAAGTTATTGCGCTACATTGGCGCGTATACTTAGTCAAGTAGAGTATAATGGAGGCAAAGAGAAATAATGACAGCTTTTGATTATTTACATAACGCCTTAAATACACAGCAAGAAGAAGAGCCTACTATTACGCCGGTAGAAGAGCAAAATCTACAGAAGCAAGAAAGCGCTATTGCACAAAGGCGTCAGCAAATTACGGCTAGCATGATGCAGGGAGTTAACGGAAAATGAATTGGGCCAGAAGAGACATAATAAGCAGACTGGACAGTAAACTTAACCAGATGATCGATAAGTATCAGTATAACATCTACAGATACACAAATAATCTGGATTATGACATAAGAAATCCAGATGGGAATAATTATGGTTATCTTTATAATACTTTTTCTAATTATGAAGATGGCGAAACTGATCCGGCTTCGATTAACGTAATAAAATCAGTCGTAGACTCTATAGTATCTAAATTAAGCAATAACAAAACCCGCCCGTTTTTTAACGCGGTTAATGGTGATTACAATACAGAATGCGTAATTAACCAGGCCCAGATTTATTTTGACCAGGTATTTGATGATTTAGGCTTACATGACATTATTGCTGATGCTTTTAAGGAAGCATGTATTTTCGGCGTTGGTTATGTTTTTCTTGATCCTTTTACTTTTGAAGTAGAAAACTTACATACATTTCAAATCGCTACACTAGATTCTGAAGGCTCAAGACCTACTAAGATGCTTATAGAGAAAAAGCAAATTCCATCTTTTACTTTGAAGAAGTATAAACTAGAAGGTGACTTACCACAGTATGTAGATTTGGCGATTTATGTAGACGTCCAAGAACATGAAGCGGTATTGTTTATCAATAACCAGGTGGCTAAGGAAATTAAATACGTAATAGATCAGTTACCTATAGTAATGATTTATTATAATAAACCTATTGCTGGAAGTAACGCGCCATCGTTAGTAGATGACCTTGATTCTATACAGGATAAAATTGATTTAATAGAAGCTAAGAAAGCTAGGGCTTTAAGAACTACGCCCGCTACTACTACATTTCTTTATTCTAGTAACTCTAACATTAAGACGGCAGACATACAGAATGCTAGAGAGGGATCGATTTATGAAGTAGACTTAGACCCGGGTATGACTCAGTTACCTATACAAGTCGTTACACAGCCGCCTTATGATAGTGGACTGGATCAGGCTAAGAATGATTACATACAACAAGCTTATGACATGGCTGGTATTTCGCAATTATCGGCTCAGAGTAAAAAACCTAGTGGCTTAAATTCTGGCGTATCTCTACAGACGATGGAAGACATAGAGAGCGACCGCTTTGAGAGGCAGGTTACTCACTACACTAATGCTTATGTTGACTTAGCTAAGCTTATGATTAGAATGATTCCAGATGACTTACCAATTTTACCAGAAAGTAATTATAATTCTAGTTATTCTTGGAAAGAGCTTAAAGAACAGTCTAATCTTTATAAAATACAATACTCAGCAGCTTCAGCATTAAGTAAAGATCCGGCAGAGAGAGCTAAGCAGATCATTGAATGGGAACAAGTTGGACTAGTTAATCCAGAAGAAGTAGCTCAGTATTCTAACACGCCAGACTTTGCAAAGGCTTATCAGAATGCTTCGGCATTAAGCAGAGCGATGGATGCGGTTATAAATAATGCTATAGAAAAGCATGTTTATTATGTTCCAGACTTCGTTAACTACGACCAATTATCATCTCGTATTGCTAGAACACAGTGTAAACTTTATGCTTCGTTAACCGGAAATGCAGATGAGAAAGTATTGACTTCGTTAGCTGACGTTAATGCGCTAGAAGAAGTATTAAACCAGAAAATGATAAAAGAAGGCTTTATTAAAGTAGATCAGCCTACAGAAACAGCTACATCTGAGTCTGGTATGAGCGTTGGTGGAAATGCAGCTGGAACACAGGCTATTTCGGCAGCTGATGCGATGCAAGATTCTGATTCAGAAGGCGGTGGAACATTAAATTCTGTTGACCAAATGAATGAAAATCAGGCAGCTGAAGGCCTTATGTAAAAGGAGAAATTTAGATGGATAGTACAGTAATTATACCCGTAGATCACTCTGTAGCCATTGACGTAAAAGAGGGAGATTATTTCGGAATTAACGTAAAACACGCTAAAACGGCTGATTCAGTAAAAAACTTACCAGAATTAAAAGCTATTAGCTCAGATGATGACGTCGTATCTTTTTCTCTTGGAGACCAGAGTTACAGTAAAAGAATTAGCGGCGTTCAAGAGGCCACAGTAGCAAAATACGATACTAAAGGAAGACTCTTAGCTGACATCTTAAATACGGCTGACGTAGCTGAAGAGGTTAACAATTACTTATCTTCGATAAATTTCGTCAGAAGCGTGAACGGAAGCACGGGAAATGTTGAAATAGATTTAACGCCTTATGACAGAAAGCTTGAAGAGTTAGACAGTGATTTATCAGATGAAGTTACAGCTAGAACAGCTAATGATACAGCTTTACGGAATGCTATAGATCATAATACAGAAAATGTTGATTTGCTTAATACTTCAGTTACTAGCTTATCTAATTCAGTAGATTTAATAGACGGCAAAGTAAATACATTAGAAAATACAGCTAGTAATCATGAAACCAGAATTTCTAATCTAGAAAACAATACTTCTGTTTTATCTAATACAGTATCTGGATTATCTATTTCAGTTAATAATTTATCAGAAAGAGTAACTTCAAATGAAGGAGCAATTAGCACGTTAAGCTCAGCGGTTACTTCGAATACAGAAGAAATAGGGGAGCTACAAGAAGCTATTACAGATTTTGTAGACGAGAATACAGTAGATAATAAAATTGCTGAAGCGATGGCTGGTGAGCAAGTTCAGGATACAGCATTATCTAATAGAATTACGGCATTAGAAACCGGATTAGATACAGAAAAAACAGACAGACAGAATGCTGATACGCAATTACGAGCAGATTATACCGCCGCTATTTCTACGGCCATCGGAACAATACAGGCAGCTTTAGCCAATTACTATACTAAGGCTGAAGTAGACCAGATGATCAATAATTTACAAGACGCTATTGACGCTATTGACTTAAGTGGCTATTACACAAAGGCTGAGTCAGATACCAAGTATGTTACATTAACTGACTTCAACGCAGCTATTGCTAACCTACAGCAACAAATTACGGATAACATCGGCCGTGTATTGACTTCTGACCCCGGCACAAATAATAAAGTCTGGGTGGAGCAAGCATAAGTATGAAAGTAAACTTAAAGATGGATAACGGGCCCGCGACTTCTGTTACCTTTACAGATGAAGAAGAAATAAGCAAACCAAGACTCGGAATAAATTATGATGGCCATAAGCTATACACGCCGATGGGACTCGGCTGGTATGATAATAACAAGAAAGGCCTTTACTCTAATCTATACAGCCGTTCATTAGCCGCATTATGGGGCAAAGAGCACAGAGGCGAAGAACAATACGGAATACTTATACAGGTTAACCCGAATACAGTGGGCATTAAAGTAACAATTTCTGATGGAACTTCTTATACCTTTAATACTTCTGAAGAAATACAGACTTTATACATCGCGCCGCCAGAAGATGAAAGCGAGAAGACTATAACTATAAAGGACTTATACAATTATAAATCAGTTAACTATACAGTCCCTAAAGAAAGCTTTAAGACACTTATAATGTATAACAGTGAAACGAAAGTAAACATTTCTAC
>AUXO012855513.1_pt1 | contig 33632 bp, 41 predicted proteins | sample 768731 | NCBI WGS metagenome assembly AUXO01 (sample SAMN02715735, study PRJNA202380) | gut metagenome | biome: sheep rumen | host: Ovis aries | place: New Zealand: Palmerston North
TTTGATGGAAGCGTCAACACGCCTTGCGTCCCACGACCAACAAATGCGTAATTTACTTGCGTCATACGAGGGTGCAGACGATTCGATTGTGCGTCCGTTCTTTTCTGGTGCTGCACAGGTTATATCATATGGTTTGGTTGGTGCTTTGACTGGTGGTGTTGGTATCGGTGTAATGGCTGGCGTTCAAGAAGCAACCGATATATCGCAGGAAATGGCAGAAAAATATATGAAAGACAATGACGGTTCGCTGAAAGATTACAAGGGAAGCGAGGACGCCATATTTGCAGCCGCCCACGGTGCAGTGTCAGGTTATATCGAATCGTTTTTTGGTGTTGAAAGATTATTTACAAACGCCATCAGAAAAACAGGTATCAAAAAAATTGGCGAATATGCTGCACGTGCTGCACTTGGCGAGGGGACCGAGGAATTTTTACAAGAGGGTTCCAAGTATTTATTTGAAAACCTTGCAGGTCGCAACGATAGAACATTTGGCGAATTTTTGAAAGACGCGGTTGTGAATGCTGCGTATGGTGCTGCTTTGGGTGGTGCGTTCGGTGGTGCTATGTATTACCCAAATGTTAGACGTATTAAAAAAGCGTTGAAGCAACAAGGTTATACAGAGGAACAAGCAAACGTTTTGGCACCTGCCATCGTGAACGAAGCCAAAGAGGGCATATTAAAAGAAGTTGACGACAGAACCCAGATACGCGAACACTATGGGGAACAGTGGGACAATCTTAAAAATAAAATTGTTACCGCTTTGGAAAATGCAGGTTGGCGTGAAACAAACCCAGATATTGACCTTGAAAAATACGCAGAGGACAACGCGGACGATATTGTCAGACCATTATTCAGATTTTCAAACAAGTTCGGTATCGACACACGTGATTTGATACAGTTGGCAGATATTGACGTAATCGACAATGCAATTTATCTGCGTCCTGGGGATTTGGGAACACCTGAAACAATCGCAAACAGAATCAAAGAAAAACAAGCACAGGTAAAACGTTTGACAACCTTGGCTAAAACTGGTGCAGGCGACCCAGACGCAAAACGTGCTTTGAATACCCAGATTGAATTATTGCAAAAGTATTATGAAAAACTAACTGGCGATAGATTCAGTGCTGCACGTCGTGTCCGTGCTGGAAAGGCAAAGATGGACGCTGAAATTTTGGCAACAACCGCACCAGCCGTATCAGAAACAATCGCAGCCATCGACACAACACAAATGTCCAGTGGCGAACCAACAACACAAATACGTGAAAAATTGGACGGTCAACCGTTTGTTTATGTTGGCGATAAGCAATTACCAGTTGAATATAAAGTGGTTCCTATGGACGAAGTTATTGCGTCCCATATAGGTCAAGATATAAATACCAGATATTCATTGAAAGAATTACAGAATCGGGCACAGCGTGGAAGCAGAACCGACGTGTCCATCTTGCAATCCAGGGCAGCAAAGATTCAACCTGAAAACCTTGGTATTGCGTATAATACTCAAAACGGTGCACCAGTTGTCAATGACAAAGGCGAAGTGATTGCTGGAAATGGTCGTTATGAAGTGTTGCGTATGACGGACGAGAAAGGTCGTGCCAGATACAACAAATATCTTGAATCACTTGGTTTGGATTTGACAGGTATAAAAGACCCAATCTTGGTTCGTGTTATGCACAATTTGACACCAGAACAACAAATCGCAGTGGCAGACGCAAGTAATGTATCTGCAACGTCTGCATTTGATAACGCCAGCCAAGCCGCACAAGACGCAAAGTTATTGAAAGGCACAAATGGCGTAACGGATTTCTTGAATAAAATCCCAATCGAATCACGTCAAGGTTTATTCTTGGCAAATGACCGCGTAAATAAAGTTGCTTTGGACCGCAGATATAACGACGCTTTAATGATGTGGTTATTGAATGGCGACACAGCGTTATACGAGGAATTATATTTGATGGGTGGAATCACACAAAAGATTCAAAGTGCATTGAATCAGTCAATCCCTGGTTTAATGTCCCTGGAAAACCAATACCCAGACGTTGGTATTCGCAAAGACCTTGCAAACGCATTGAAAAGATACCCACAGGTTGCACGTTCACAAGATTTCGCATTGACCGTATCACAGGTTGAAATTGACGATGGCAGACCTGATTTATTCAATGAAAATGTTTTATTATATGCGTTGAACTTTGGAAAGAATACGAAAACCTGGGAGGGAACAGGACCAGACAGATTACAAGTTGGTTTGACGTTATCTGAATTTTTTGACACATACACACGCAAAGCGACAACCAATCAGGAAAATATCGGTCAGGTCGATATGTTTGGACAACCGCTGGCAGTGGAACAAAGCAGAGGGGATTTGCTTGCTGAAACTTTGACGCTTGCTTTCCCACGTGAATTTCAAGATGGTGCAGCAGCCAGTCGTGATATGAAAGCAGTATTCTTGACACGTGCCCAGACAGCACCAACACAATTAAATCAGATAGATTTGTTGGACACAGTGCAACCATCATTATTTGCAGACGATACGTCAACAGCCAGTGCAGTAAGAAACTTGCCTTGGGAAACACCAGTCAACGTATCAAACCCAACATTCTTTAATCGTATGCCAGACGCAAACGACATTGAAATCGCACGCAACAATGGCATAGATTCATTCTTGATACTTGATAAAAACGAAGTCCCATCGAAACTTGTATTGTTGGACGGTTCGGTTATCGGTCTAAAACCTGGTGCCAAAGTGCCATCAGGAAAGGATTTATACAAACCATCGACAACGAATCAGTTATTCCAGGAACAGTTAGACCTGGCAAAAGAAAACGCACGCCTGGACGATATTTACCCAGCATACGAGGGCGAAACAATCGACATAAATGGAAAACAACGCACAGTTTATAATTCCACTGGCGAACGCATAGCAAAATCAGCGGAAGCCCTGCGTAATTTCTATAAGTGGTTTGGCGATTCGAAAGTCGTTGACGAACAAGGCAGACCGCTTGTTGTGTATCACGGAACAAATGCAGAATTTAACACTTTCGATAAAAGATATGCGTTATTAAATACAAATATGGCTGAACTTGGTGCTGGATTTTATTTTGATTCAGAAACAAGCAATGCAGAAAGTTATGGCGATAACATAATGCCAGTTTATTTGCGTATAACTAAACCATTTACTGGAACAAAACAACAATTTAATTCAGTTGCAAAATCGCTTGATATAAAAATAAATACAGAAAATATATCAGACATAGACGATATGATAGATATAATTTATAATATAGGCGAAAAACGGTTTAGTGATACCATAAAAAAACTTGGTTATGATGGAACAAATATAACCACACAATATATCGTATTTAATTCTAACCAAATCAAATCAGTAAACAACCGTGGAACATACAGTTCTGATACACCAAATATTTATAATCAAGGACGACGTGTAAATGGATTTTATGACCCAGAACTTGAAGTAATTGTTTTGGGACGCAGTTCTAACACTGGAACATTACCGCACGAAATGTCGCATTACTGGGCAAACACTATATTCAACCTGGTTAAATCGGGCAAATATAACAATAATCCTGATTTTATGGCACAGGCGATGGGAATGTTTAGAATGTTGGGTGTTGGTATGAACCAAGACACATTGACACGCGACCAACAAGAAATGTTTGCGTCAATGACCGAAGCAGTTATCTTTGGAATGGCACCAATCCCACAAGGGACCGAATTACCAATGACAGCGTTCTTAAATTGGGTTCCACAGAAATACAAATCCATCTTGGACATTGGTTATCGTAATTCCGAGGGACGTATTGTAAATCCAATCTTGGACAAACAAGCGGTTGAATGGTTTAATGCGTGGTATGCAAATGGAACATTGCCGTCCATCGACGCTTCGCCTTTAATGATGGAAAATTCAAATGGCGAACAAGATGGTCGTATAATTCCATCGTCCACAGAGGTAATGAAAGTTCGTGTTACAGAAATGAAAACCGAATCGGACAACCTGAAACGTGCCAGAACAGAACAAATGACAGAAGTAACCGATTCGACACCTGCGAGTGAACGTGCGGCTGCTGCTGGTGCAGAAGTCAAGATTGAATCTGAACCAGGCAATATCGAACGCAGCGAACCACCAGCAGAAAAGAAACGTGGAATAATGTCTTATTTGATTCCAGGACGTGGCACAAACACACGCGAGGGAATGTTTGCAGCCGCCAGAGAATATATCAAAAACAACCACGACCACGCGTTAGAAGTTGCATTTGGTAATCCTGCTACCACAGAAAACGACACAGGCGTTGATAGGGCTATCTTGATTCGTGCCTTGATGGAGGAATACAATGCAGGCGACCCAGAATATGCAGAATTGTATCACAATCTAGCTGAAACAGTATCGTTGGCTGGTAAAACACCTGGTTTATCAAACGATATGAACTTTCAATTCTATTTAGAGGCAGTAAGACGTATCACAGATGGAATGGAGGGTGTTGCAGCGATTAAATACGCAGGCACACGCAACCTGAATAAAGCACGCAAAACTTTCAATTCAGACCTGGACGCATTCATACAAGAACACGCTGCAAAGATTCTGAATACCGCACCTGATTCTGATAGACGTGAAATGCTGATAAAGCAAATGTTAGCAGAAGCGTCCGTGAAATTTGCAGGCGACAACGCAACCCAATTAAATCAAGAGGACTTGCGTCGTGGTCGCAGTATCAAATCTGCGGACCGTGCAGTGTTTATCGAATGGGCGAATCGTGAAGTGCGTAAAATGTTAAAAGCCACACCTGATACAGATATTATAAATCGCACGATGGAATTATCAGAGAAAGCGGAAAAGGCACGCAAATATCTTGATTCTAACGATAACGCAGAAGTTCAAGCAGCAGGTAAAAAGATTCGTGAATGGCAAATGTTTGTTGCAGAAAAGGGCGTTCCTGAAACCTGGTATTCAAAACTGATTGGTTCGTGGTATCCAAAGGCAATGCTTTACAACATAAATACCCATCTGGTAAATATGACAGGCAACACGTTTAATTATGGAATTGTCCACGCGGCAGTTGCTGCACAATACAAAGAGGGTAATAAAGTATCGAAACAATCCCTTGACGCAGAAAAAGAACGTTTGCATAGATTGTATGACGCGTCTTTAATGAATTTGGCTGCAATGGAAAGCCCAACAAGCCCAACATTATTACACGGCGAACAATATAATCCACGTGAGGGTAAATCGACCATTGGCAAGATTGCTGATTTCTCGATGGATTTGCTGGGTAAAGAGGACGCTATATTTAGAATCCGTGCATACTTGGACGCATTGGGACACATTGCAACCGCAGACGCAGTTAAAACAGGTGGAAGCCCAACAGAATTGTTTAATGAATACAAGAAAATCAACAATCCAAAGGGAACACGTGCGTATGAAGCCAGATTGGAAGCATTGCGTATATCTGATATAGCAGTATTCCAGCAGACAGGCGTATTATCGTCAGCACTGAAAAAAGTCCGCGACGCATTGAACTTTGGACAACGCGGTGGTCTTGGAACATTACTTGGACCATTCGTTAAAACCCCAGCAAATATCGTGGAACAAGGCGTTCGAGCAATATTGGCACCGATTCGTTTGACGGGACAAAACGCAATATCATTCTATAAAACAGGCAAAATGAAACCTTGGACAATTCAGGATTCCCTGGACACTGGTTACTTTGCGTTGGCTTGTATCTTGACAATAGGACTGATGGCAGATTATGAACCACCATACGAAGCTCCACAAAGATACGACCCAAATAAACCATACGATTCGATTCGTATTCGTTGGACCAATACGTGGATTAAACTTGATACATTCGCAGCCGCAGCAGTTCCATTGCGTATAATTGCGTCCATCGCAACAGGCAAAGGACTTGGAATTGCTGGTGCGTTTGACGAAATACCTTTGATTGGGGATTTATCAGACGCATACAGTGAAGCAGCCAGAATTGAAAAAGACCCATACAAACAAGGTATTCGATTTGGTGCTAACTGGGCATACAACCGCGTCAACACAGCGGTCCCAGCCATCCTTAGATATACGTTGGCGGCAATGCACCCAGCGGACTTGAACCTGGACGAATTGGACGTTGGATTGCCAAAGACAGGTATAGGACGCAAGATTGGACGTCAATATGGATTGGACGGTGGCGACACAACAACGAACGATATATTGCGTATATTCTTTAATAGATTGAAAATTTATAAGGAATAGACACTATATATAGATTTTTTGGTTCGACATTGAAAAACCGAAAAATCTGTGTTGCAGGGAATCCGCGGTGTTGAATACTCGACACGTGTGTCGATTCTAGCAAATCCGCAGGGTGTAGAGGGCGTTTGTCAACATAGCAACGCTTTTCTGCACCTTGCAGACCGAAAAAAGCGGTTCGTTTTGATAAGCATTATTTTTGTCAATACTATATATAGTGTTTATTAAAGCGAATTGGGCGGAAAGTAGGCGAGAAAATAGAATCCGAAATCACGACAAAACGCTTTATATCAGTAACCGACGGGTTATCGCAATCGCAAAATGGAACGGACACGCAGCCGATAGGTCTTTTATACGTTATAAAAATCAGGAATAAAAATCATTATTATCAAAAATAAGGTCTAGACATATCGGAAATCTGGGAAAAGTATATTTTTGATAGAAATAATCGCATAAAAAGATATAAGAATGTGTGAACTTGTATAATGGACTTGTATGTGAGCAAGTAAGTAATCAAGTTGATTATACAAGTTAAAAAAACTATAATTATTTAACATATTGCAAAAATAACTATACGATTTTAACTTATTTTATCTTTACTTTGAGGGACAATAAGTCAAGTTTTGAGGTGTAAATATTTACTTTATACTTGAAAATCTGGGAATAATGTTGAGAAAATAAGTTTTAATTTGAGTTTTATAATGAGTTCATTGTGAAAATCGTTATAAATGAAAATCGTAATGAATCTTGATTATTTCCATTTTGGAAATAACCACTTGACATTATATGACAGTTTGTGTCATATCATATATTGAGGCAAAAGATTTTTTCATTTGTTTTCTTTCTGGATTATACCCTGGGCTGCCAATAAAAAAACCAGGGTATATTTTTTTATTTTTTCACTTGACTATTGTAAAAATGTATGCTATCATAAGCATACAGAAAGACCATAAGGGGGTCAAAGAGTTTGGAATCCTGCCCTTATCAGGATTCCATCAAACTATAAGGGAGTTTGAAAATGTTAGATAAGGTTACGAATTTTATAATAGGTACGGCAGTATTTATGTCGATACTTGCTGGTGGTGTTTGTTTGATTTCACACCAGGCGACCAAAATGCAACAATACGCAATCGAACATAATTGTAAATGGGATTATAACGATATGTGTTATACCAAGGAACAAAAACCTTGGTTGTTTGACTAATGGAGGTTGCTATGATTTACAAAGATAAAATTATTGCCAATATCACACAGTTAGAGGACTATGCGAGAACTTGTTTTGTGCAGTTGTTAAAATTGCCAAACGGTCAAGGTAAAACTGTAAATGAATTTATAGATTCGTTTATGCAGGATTTGACCGATGGCGAATTGTGGGACACTGGACTTGTTGTTTGTATGGACGAATTGTTACCAGATTGCAGAAATGCACAAAAACCACAAGAAACACGTCTTTATAATTTGGTTGCTGATTGGATTCACGATAATTTACACCAGTGCGAGGATTGTGGCGAATGGTATAATATGGAAAAAGACGGATTCAATGATGGTGTATGCCAAGATTGCCAAGCCCATCGTAACGCCAACGACCCAGATACCATTGCAGATTTCTTAAATGATTGTGAAAGGGAATACAATGGTTAAAGTCGTTGGTTATATTAAAAATATCTATGTTTGCGAAGTAATGCCAGACACGGCAGAAAATCGTAATATGATTGAATATGCTTTGAATCACGGAATGACCGCAGCGATAATGAGGTTATAGAATGAAAAAAGAAAAACAAACTTTACCAGCCCAAAAAATCTCGATTACCAGTATGTCGGGACTGATTCATACAGACGTTCCCGATTTATACTGGCAGAACGAACAAACAGGCGAACCTGAATTGTGTCGTAAAAAACTGATTTATGCAGAGGAATTATACAAAGCACTTGGTTTGACACCATCGCAGCGTGCACGTTCTATTGCAAAGTGGAAAGAACGCGGTTTTGAGGGTATTGACTGGAATAACCGTGAAATCAAAACTGGACGTGGACGTGGTGCAGGTTCCATCGTGCAATCCGCGTATTTGCGTGTTGAATTTGCAAAAAAAATATGTATGCAGATTAAAACACCAATCGCAGACGCGGTGCGTGATTATCTTATCAAAGAAACCGCTGCGTTCTGGGCGGCTGCAAAACGTCAAGCCCTTGCTGCTGTAAATCCAACAGTTCAACCACAAATTCCATTATCAGACGCAGTGCGTCAGGTTGTGGAAAAAGCCGTCAAGGAAGCGGTTGCTGTTGCTATTGCAGAAAACGACGCACGCCATCAAGAAGCGTCGCGTGCATTGTATAATCAAAAATTCGCTTTGTTAGAGGACATTAAAACTGAACGTGTTGACGAACGCAACCGTTCTAATTTGCGTGCACATATATCAAATATGGTCCGCAAACATTGTTACGAAAAAGGCGAGGATTACAAATTATTTTGGGAAAAGTGCTATAATTCATTCAAGATTCGTCATAAATCTTGTGATTGGTTCTGGGCTTTTTCAGGTGCAAAAAACAAAGTGGAATTTATCGCAGAAAATTTACCACTTAAATACTTGCAAGAGTTCCAGCAGATAGTAGTATCTTTTATACTGGAATACAGATAAAACAGAAAGGAGTAAAAACAAATGAAAAACAAAAAACAATACAATTACAAGTCGCTTGAAAAAGCCACCAAAGCAGAATTGCAGGCGTGGATTTCAGAGATATTATCATATTTGCGTCCATTGGCACCAAACTATGACGTATCGCCTGAAACCATCGAAGCATTTTGTAATGACTGGACAGGTAAAAGCACCGACGCAGTTGCTGTAACCAATGATTACTTTGCTGAATTTTGGCGTTTATACCCACGCAAAGTCGGTTCCAAAGCAAAGGTCAAACAAGCATTCAATAACGCGGTTATTCGTGGTTCCACACCAGAACAGATACTGAATGGGACCGCTATGTATGCACGAATCCGTAATGAAATTACCAAAAAAGACCCATCAAAAGAATGTTTTACGGCACACCCGACAACATTCTTGAATCAAGATAGATTCTTGGCGGTTGATTCAATGCGTAAGGAATTACTGGGTTTAATCGGTAATACGCCAATGGCGATTGCCACTGTAACAGGATTTTAAGATGGAACCAACACCTGAAATTTTAGACACGACTGTAATCGGACAATTAAAAGACGAAATTATCGTTTTGAAAGAAAAAAAATTACAGTTAGAAATGAAAATTATGGATTATGAAACCGTCGCAGATATGGCAAAAAGTCATATTGACGGTCTAAATTCTATGATAGAATCTTGGTATAAACTTATAAATAGTGATTTAGACCCAGAAACAAAATTGCAGATATTAAAATCTGCTATCAAAGCATATTGCGAAACACAAAAAAACTCAAACAAAAAGGATTAAAAATGGAAAATGCACCTGATTTAGTAATGACAAACCCAACCGCTGGATTGGACAGCCAACAATTATTATCGTTCGTTCAAAGAATCGAAAAATTGAACGAGGACAAAGCCGCCATCGAAGCCGATTTGAAAGAGGTTTTAGACGAGGCAAAGTCCGCTGGATTCGATAAAAAATACGTCAAAGAAATTGTTAAATTGCGTAAATTGGATTCGGACGAATTGGACGAACAGGACGAACTGATGGCTATGTATAGACGTGCGGCAGGTTTATAATGCGTAAAACTCATAGGGTTGTTTTTGAATTTGTTGTCCCCGAAAGGTTAGAACCTGTCGTGAGTATAAAATATATGACAACCCGTGAGTTTAATAGATTTATAAAAAAATGCAAAAGAGTGAAATAAAATGAAATTGTGGTGTTGTGGTTGTAATGATTATGTAGAAGCGGAATTATGTGGTGGAGACATCATATACCCGCACCGTCCAGACCTATATAAATTAAAGTTTTATCGGTGTCCGCATTGTAAAAACTATGTTGGCACGCATAAAAAATGGGGTATGGGAACGGACGGCAGAAAACATAATATTCGTGCGTTCGGTTGTATTCCAACGCCCGAACTTCAATTCGCACGTCACAAGATACACGAAATACTTGACCCATTGTGGCAGGGCAACAAGCGGTCTGGAACGCGAAAAAGAATATACAAGCGTTTATCAGACGAGTTGGGTTATGAATACCACACAGGCAACACAAGAACAATAGACGAGTGCCGAACCGTATATCGTCTAATACAAAAAATAGCAAAAGGTGGCAACAATGAGTAAAGATATTTGGCACAGATACGATGAAGCCCCAAAACACCAAGATATTATTATGACTGATACTGGGTGTTGGGCTTATAGAACAGACCTGCTTGCACTTGAAACCGAATTAGACCGCACACGCAAGGCATTGGATGTCGCTGTTGATGCAATAGATGTGATTTCGTTGAAATATCACAAAGATACACCACCTATATTTTTAATAAAATACGCACAAAACGCAAAAGACCAAATAACAGCACTAGAACAAAAGGATGTAAAATGAAATACACAATAACACCGTCAGAACAAAAAGTTATAACATTTGCGAAATTGCGTAAAATTGCCAAGATTTTATCAAATGAACCTTGTGATATTTGTGCCAAAGGCAACGGTTATGAATTGGATTTTTGTTATGGAAAGGACAAAAAATAACAGCACTAGAACAAAAGGATGTAAAATGAAAAATTATATTGACCTTTATGTTATAACGCTTTGTGTTCTGTGCGCTATGTGTTTTGTGGTTGGGTTTATGGTCGGTCAAAAGGTTGGCACCGATTATACTGTAAATAAAATATGCCAGCAAACACAATACGAGTTTTGCCAACCAACTTATACATACAAACAAAAGGATGTAAAAGAGGATTAAAACAATAAAACATAGAAAGAAAGGAGGAAAGGTTGAAAATTCGCAATTTACGTTATGGTGTATTTTATAGACCCATAGATACACCGATGGGAAAGAAAGGTTGGTGTGGCGATATACATTATGACGAATTTACACCACACAGAAATAACAAGAACAGCAATCGGGACAATCGCCACGTTATCGCCGCAAACTGGACCCATCGTGAATTACACTTTGGTCCCTGCGATACTGAATTAGAATTGAAAGAGATTTATCAGCCAGAAGTCGATAAATTACAAGAGATAGAAAAAAACCAGTTTATGAAAAATGACGCTTGACTATTGTAAAAATGTATGCTATCATAAGCATACATAAGAGGTAAAAATATGAACCAATTACAACAATACGACGATATGGACCAGACAAACCCAGCGGACAGAATCCGTGCGGCTGCACCACAATTTTTTGTGGAGGCAATGAAAAAATATCTGGCTCGTAATTCGATTCGGACAACCGCACCAGAGTTCGCGTTCTATTGTGCGTGCACCTGGGACGAACAAAAAGATTGGTTATCAGCAGACAATATAAATGACGTGCTGCGTGAAATTGTTTGCGATTTACCGTTCCCACGCTTGCCAGCCGATACGGACTGGGTAAAACCACGTAGCGAATATTATGCAGAAAAACGCAGACAAGAACAGGAACTGGAATATCAAAAGCGTAAAGCACTTGAAAAGCCACGTTCTAAACCAACACCAGAACAGATTGCACGCGTGGAAAAAATTTTACACGGGTCAATTAAAACACTAACATTAAAATAAGGGGTAATGTTATGAAAGCAGAAAACAAACATTTTTGGAATATGAAACAACACTATTACGGGGACGCAGGAACATTCGATATACAAACAAATCCTGAATGGTTAGCGGTCCGTCGTGGTAAATTCACAGCGTCCGAGGCAGCCGATATGTTGTCCAGTTCACGCAGCAAAGACGAAATTCTGGGTAAGACAGCCAAGGCAGTATGTCGTCGTGTATTGACAGACAGATTCACAAGTTTTGAACGTCCAGCAGACAAAGACGCCTGGGCATTAAAAGATTCAGTTGCCCGTGGATTACAGTTAGAACCACGCGCACGCGAATTATACGAACAACAAACAGGGTTCAAGGTTCGTGAATGTGGATTTGTGGAACATTGCAGCGGTTGGTTTGGTTTTTCGCCAGATGGAATTGTTGAGGACGAAAATATGGGTATTGAAATCAAATGCCCAGAACCAGACAATGCACAACGCCTGATTGACGAAGTTGGGGACCCAGACCACTTAAAACAAATTGCCTTTGCAATGTGGGTTGATGGTCTTGATTGTTATGACTATGTTGTATATTCGCCTGAATTATGTCAAGGTTTAGAATTGGACGACCAAGTGTTTATATTTAGTTTTTCAAGGGACGAATTACAGGAATATATCGACGAAATCGACAAACGTGCACCGATATTACTGGAATACATAAATAAATCTGTATTGAATCTTAAAAAGATTGGCAAAAAACGTCAATTTATACACGCAAGGAGTAAATAATATGGGCGATATGGGCGAAGTTTTTAATGCTATGCGTAAGAAACGCCAGGAAGCAAAACATTATCTGGCGGTCCGTTATGCACACGAATTGGAAGCAGTAGGTGCACAATTCAAAACCGAGGGAGTATATCGCCTAGGCGATTTTGATTGTTACCCTGGACGTGGCTATGCTAGAAATTACAAAAACAATAAAAGAACTTGTATTGAGTTTGTAATTAAATACAAAGGCGACGCGTCCAAGTTCCCTGCACCCAAACCAAAAGACAAAATACGGAGGGTCTAATGATTGAACGCAAAAAACAATTTGGAAGTTCGTTGCATAACGTGTCGAAAAAACGTCTGGCACAAATACAATCTGGCGAATATAAACCAAAACGCACTAAACCGATTCGCAAAGTATCGTCCAAGATGGCGAAACGCGTCAAGGATTATAGGGAGATTGCATTTAGAACCTGGGGGGAACGCTGTTTTATTTGCGGACGCCCTGCACCACGCACAGAACTTGACGTGCACCACCCATTCTTGCGTGGCAATGGCGATAACGTGGTTATTCCATTGTGTAAGAAAGGTTGCGGTTGCGGTGCCCATAACCACACAGGCAACGACAAAAGATTACTGGAAATCAACAAAGTAATCTATAACAAACTGTATATGATGGGACAGGCATACGTATTCAATAACGAATCCAAGCGTTTATATGGCGTGGATTACCCAACATATTACAGGCAACAAATGACAAAGAGGGTTAAAGTTTTTGGAAATCAAAACACGCCCAAGTCAAAATTCGTAAAAAGAATGACGGACGCTTATTTGGATTTTGCTATCACTGGCGTGGCTAAAATTACAGAAAAGGATTTGAAATGAAAACATTACTGATAATTTTAATAATTTTGATTCTGTTTATTTTATGCCACGGTATTAAAATAACCATCAGAATCGACGACGAATCAGAAAAAAAGAACTAATTATGGAACAGTTATACAAAGAAACCGCTATTGTATCTGAAAATATGCAAAAATACGGTGGAAGTTTTGCAAGCCGTCTTGGTGCTGCTTTGCAATACGCAGATATAAATAACATAATGAAAATCAAAAACACGTGGTCTGATTTGTGGAACACATATTTGAATTGGGGTAATAACGATGGAAAACAAAACTAAATATTTGACAGTTTTGGACCAGTTATTCAAAGTTGCCGAATCAAACAATATAACCAAGCGACAGATTGGGATTGTGTTATACGGTAAAAACTGGCGAAATATTTATAAAATCAAAGGCGAGGACGCTAAAATTGCAGTACGCAATCGTAAAATCGAACACATAATTCAAGCAATCTTGGAGGGGAAAAATGCCTAATTTAAGTTTAGAAAAAAAACTGGAACAGAGAGAGGATTTTATCAACGACGTTTATGCTTTACTTAAAAATAGTAATAGTAAAGCGGCAGTTGTTGAAGTTTTATTACATAGGGTTGAATGTCAAATACACGCACAACAGTTGGGAATAATATAAAAAGGGAGGAAAAATTGAAAATACTTTGTTTTTTAGGATTTCATAGATGGAAAAAAATTGAATCAGAATCATACGGGACACATACTGTTATATTACGGTGTGAACGCTGCAAATCTGAAATACGGTTTGAATATACGGACGCTGGTGCACAACATATCAGCGGTCAAGTATCTTGGATTAAACCACGAACCAGCAAACAAAAAGCAGCGGTCCGTAAGTATTTCAAGGCAATACTGAAAAAGCATAAGATTCTTGAAATGGCTGGATTGCCAAAGCGTGATAAAAACGGTTTTTCTTATTCGCTGGGTAACAGAAAACAAAGACGGGCAACAGCCAGAAACTATAACAGATACAAACGGAGTATTAAAAATGTTTAATTTTTGGTGTGGTTTTATCATTGGCGGTCTTGGTGTGTATTTGTGGCACCTGGGTGATTCGGTGGAACAAGCCAAACAAGACCGCGAATATGAACGTGAAATAATACGAAAACAAATTGAAAAGAGAGGGAAATTATAATGGCACGTCCAAGATTATCAGACGAGGAAAGAGAAAAACGCAGGGCTGCGTCAATCGCCAGATACACATTAAAAAAAGGTCATATTCCAGGTGCAGTCGGAAAACCACCTGCCAATATTGACCGTCAAAAAGAAGTTGTGGCTGGAAACTTATTTGTGAAAGAAAGCCCACGACGTGTCAAAATGCCGCTATTACCAACAAATCCAACACCACAGGATTTGAAAGAGTTTATTCTTGCATTGGCAGAGGAAGCCGCACGTTCTGGGAGTGCACCAGCAATGATTGCAGCAGCCAATACATTACAAAAAGAGATTGACCGATTCGAACGAACAAATCCACCGAAAGCAGAACCGCCTAAACCGCGTCCACGTATTCCAGTGGAAGTCGAAATCGAAACTGTGCAGTGTCCGCACTGTCATAAAACTTTTGAAGTATAACCAAATAACAAAAAGGACTAAAAATGGCTAAAAATTATGCAATCGGCAGACATTTATCGACCTGGTGGAACGAGGGTCAAGATGGCAAACAAGGGTATCGTAACGTCGTTATCAGACGCAGATACAAAGACAAGACAGGTGCAGACGCAGAGGAAAAGATTACTTTGTTTGTATCTGAATTTTTGGAATTATGTGCTGAAATGGAAGCAATGAAAAACAAAATCTTATTGCTGCCACGCGAAATCGTTAAAAAAGAGGACAACACCCCAGAACCAAATATGCAGGTTGTGGACGTGAACGACCTAGATACCATTCCATTCTAAACCTATAAGAAAGGAAAGGAAATGCCAATTACAAACGTTTTATCAGTCAATGATATTATGGCGGACTGTCCAGAGAAATTGCTGCGGTATGTGCCTTGGCTATTGAATGGGCTTGAAGCACGTAAAAAAGCACGTGCACGCGGTGTTGACCCAGATAATATGCCACCGTTGCCTATACTGGCAATCAAAGGTTGGCGTTTTTCTGGGAAGTCCCAATTTGGCGTTCGATTTCAAGTGGGTGCGATTCTTGATGGTTGGGCAACGTCTGGTATGATTGCCGCAATTACGTCCGATGGTGCAAAAGATACAATGCAGTTGTTGGACAAGGTTTTAGAGGAAGCCGAGGAACCGACACAGTTCCAACGTCAATCAGACCACCCGATTCGTATTTTATCGCAAGGCGAACCTATTTATATCGAATACCTGAATAAAGTTGATTCCAAAGCACGTCAAACGTCCGCTGATATGCTTATGATTGAGGAATTGGAAAAGTGGAACGAAACCGCAGGTAAAGCGTCGTTATTGACAATGATTCGACACTTTGACTGTATTATCGCATTATCAAATGATTTTCCACGCTGGGTTAAAAAACTATTCGAATCGTTTGGTGCTGTGTTTATCGAAGTTACATATATGGACAATAAGAAATTGGAAAAGTCCATCAAAGACGGTTTGGAACGTCAACGTATTGAGGACCCCGACGGTTGGGCACGCGACGTCGCGTATTTACCAACAGGCGGTTCGAATCGTGTCTTTTCAGAACGTGCCATCGCAAACGCATTCGCACCAAAGAATCCAAAGTTCCAACGCAAAACGTCTATTCTTGCAATCGACGTTGGTGCTGGTGGTCCTGATAATTCTGTTATTATTCGGTGTGATTTTGATGGTTATGCTATCGAAGCCGAGATATTGACAGACGAATCCATAGATTCCGTCGCTTTGTGTCGCAGGGTAAGTGATTATCGTGTGTCCCAACGTTGCGACGAGGAAGTATGGGATTCACAGGGTGTCGGACTTGGAATAATGCCACAGCGTGCACCGCGTGAAATGTGGGCAACGTCAGGTATCGTTCCGTTCGGTGGTGCAGCAGTTGATAAATCAGCGTATTTCAACGCCAGGGCAGAAGCAATGGTGCTAACAGCCAATGGTCTTATGAAAGGAAATATCAAACTGATTGGACTAACTGAAACACAGAAAGCCCAATTTGAAGCCGAATGTCGTGCCCATACTATCAAACCAAGCGAACTTGCACGCACAAATACGCACGCAATACAGTTAGATAGTAAGGAAATTGTCAAAAAACGCCTTGGCGGTATGTCGCCAAATATTCTTGACGCTTTGTCAATGGGGGTGTGGCGACTCTTGACATACACGATTCACAATGATAACATATTACCGACGAACAATTTTTATGGTTCGTCTGGTGCAGACGATACGGGAGTGCCTGGATTATGAATGAAAAAGAACTAGAACACATACTTTATTTATATTACTTTGTTTTTAGCACGCCAGAAGCAAAGGAATTGCTGGATTTCTGGGTTGACGACATATTGCAAACCTCGCATTTTCAGCCACAGATTGACCCCAACAATATAAAAACCATACGCGATATGGGGGTCCTTGAATTTATTCAAGGAATAAAAAATCGCGTCAACGAGTTCATAGAGAAAGGAGTAAAAAATGGACCTACAAAACAATCAACCGACCAACCAGGTATCAACACCAGCGAACACGCCAGCGGAACCGATACAGGGCAACCAACCCTCTAACGTTATCGTTGATGGCGGTCAAGGTGGTGCAGCCACTATTGACTTATCTGTGTATTTCAAAGATGGGGAACCAGGCGTTTATGACCCAGAAAAGATTACCGCACTTGTAAAAGAACGCGATAACAAAGCGAAATCTGCGTCATACTTTCAATCGCAGTTTATGCAAAAGAACGAAGTGCCACAATCCATCGACGGTTATGCAGAACACTTTAAGCCAGATTCCACATACGAAAAGTTTATGGAAAATGACTTGGTTAAATCAAAAATCAAAGAAATTCGCGAATGGGGTTTGAAAAACAATATCGGACCAACCGCTGTAAATTCATTCTGCGATATGGTTTTAAGAGGAATGGTTGCAGACGGAACATTGGATTCACGCACACCAGAACAAATCCAAGAGGAAGTTCAAAAAGCGACAGCAGCTGCACAGGAACAATTAAAACCGTTCTTGGAAACAGTCCATCGTTCGTTTGAGGACCAAACAAACCTGATAAATAAGTTCTTTGACACACCATCGGTCTTTACAAACGACCCAGAAGTCAAGGCACTTTTACAACAGGCAGCAAACGAATCGCCAGTTGCATACAAAGCAATTTCATATTTGATTGACGCAATCGAATTTGGTGGTTATAAAGCATTACCAACCCAGGGCGAATCTTTGGGAATTGGTGCTGCGGAGTTCTGGGCTAAATATAACGCAGAACAGGACCCAGTAAAACGCGACGCTATGTTGAGTGAATTTGAAAAAACGAACCCAGGTAAATAAGAAAGGAGGACCTTATGGCTAAAAACTGGTTTATTGAAGCCAATAAATCCCAAGACCCAGAAGTCAAGGATTTGTTAAAACAGTATAACAAATTGGACGCAAACGCGGACGATTATGCAGAAAAGAAAGCCGAATTGGTTGCGACCATCAAAGCAAAATTGGAAAGTTCTGTTGAACCTGAAACACCAGAAGTCAAAGCAGAAATGGACAAGGTTGCAGACGAAGTGGCTGCTGCTGAAAATGCTAATACTGATTCTATCGACGCTGAATTGGACAGCAAGGACGAACAAGACACCCCAGAATCTAGCGAAAATGCAGAAAATGCAAAAATCGAGGATTCTGCGGATTCTGAACCTGAATTAGGCGAAATGCCAGAGGGCTTTTATTACACTGAAACAGACGCAGCCAAAGCAAAATCTATTGACGAAATTGTGGAAATGAAAAAAGCGTGCCGCGAGGAAATTGCACGTCTTGAAAAAACACGTCTGAAACACGCAACATACAAACAAAATCGTGAATTGGACAGCCAGATTTGGAAAGTTCGTCGTATTATGGGTATTGCTTTCAAACGTGAAGTTGCCTTAAAAGAACGTGCACGTCGTATCAGAAACGCAGGTCGTGTATCTAGTATTGCGTTAAAGCGTGCCAGATTCGTAAAACTTATGCGTCAAGGTATTTCTATCACAAACATAACAAACCACCCAGAGGGTGTAAAAAAAGAGGAATTGGTGGACGTTTTAGACGAAGCGACCATCGAAGCGTGCAAAAAAAATAATTCACGCTTTCCTGCTATGTGGTTGAGATGGAAAGAAAAATTTATTGACAAGAAAGACGATAATAAGTAATAATCGTGTTGTAATAGCGTGGCGGTGTAGTAGTTGCATATTCGGCTCATAACCGAAAGGTCGTTGGTGCAAATCCAATCCACGCAACCAACATTACGGGTCGCCTATCATTGAGGTATCTCGGATTCCGCCAGTAATCCGCCCAAAACTGGCATATTTTGAAAGGAGGATTGTCAATGCCTATGAACCCGAATTTTTTATGCTGCATAGGTGCTGAATTAAAAAATAGCACACAACAAACAACACGTATGTCCCAGGTTTATTTTTATCGTGCGTTCGAGGAGGAAACAGTTGCTGATATGTTGCAACCTGGATTTTTTGACGCAGCAATGGGTATCGTTCGCAAAGACGATTTGCTTTTGTTATACGACCCAAAAGACCAATCTGCACGTTGGACATATTGCAGGGTATCAAATGTTGACCGCAGTGGCGTTGAAATATCTTTGATGGGTATAAATGCAAAAGACGTTTTGGTGGAAATTTCAGGCGAGGACCCAATTACATTACAAAGTTTAATTGACAATACAATAATGCCAGCCATTGAAAACATTGGCGATACAATAATGCAAGCCATTGAAAACATTGGCGATATGGATTTACCTGTTATAACAGAGGGTGGAACAGCACCAACAAATTTATCAGAAGCAATCAGACAGATTGTAACACAAAATTTGACATTGTCCGAGGATTCCGTGGAACCACAAAGCGGTCAATTTAGTTTGTGGGGTGCAATTAAAAAAGCCCTTGGAAATGCAAAAAATTTCTTTTCAAGTATATCAGATTTAGATACGCGTTTGAATGCTTTGGAGGGACAAGGTGGACCTGTGGGTTCTTATGATTTTGGCAAATCGTTCCCGAATATTTTAGACGCGACAGATACACAGTTGGTCGCAGGTGTTATGGTTGATAATATCTGGGCTGGACATACACCGATTGTTTGGACAACACCAATCGCAAATTCAACATTTACTGATGGCGATGGTGTGGACAGAACGGTTGGCGAAATCTTTAATGGAACCTGGATTATAAATTCATACGATGGAACACGTATTGTTTTGACAAATACACCAAATACAACACCGCCAATCTTTTCATATCAAAACGTTGGTGTTTATTCTGTTGGATTTGCAAATACAACAATGGCTGGCGTTGTGCGTGTTGGCACTGGTTCTGATATGACAGTGAACCAAAACACAGGCGATATTTCGATTGACGACACCAAAGGTTATTCGATATTCCATCGTTTGATTTCATTATTTACCAGTGCAGAAAAAACACAGATTCGTTCTGATTTGAACGCTGCAAGTCGTGATATGGACTATTTATCGGCAACAGGTCAAAATATTGCAAATTGGTCGTCTAATGTATCAAATTGCATAACCGAAATTCCGCAAGATATAAAACTGGAATTATACGATGGAATATTGACACTTAAAGCAGGGTCAAAGTTATATGTGCCAAATGGTGCAGGTGTATTTGATGAAGTGGTTATTGAAAATGATTTAACGCATACTGTCACAGGAAATGATATTAGATTTGTTTATTATGACAAAACAAATAATTATTTGAGAAGTGCGTTAGTATCTAATGCATCAAGTGGAACAAGTTCAAGTTCAACAGGATTGTTTTATAATACAGGAACAAATATAATTGACTATTTAGATAGTGGTGTTGGTCGCGGATATAATGCAAGTTTTCCGTTAGCAATTATAAGTGTCAATACAACGTCAATCACTTCCATAGACCAAGTATTTAATGGATTTGGTTATATTGGTTCAACAGTATTTGCATTACCAGGGGTTAAAGGGTTGGTACCTAACGGCAGAAACGCAGATGGAAGTTTGAAAAGTGTTGCATTTACAACAGACCACGTGTTAACAGTCACACTTCATCCACAAACTTATTCTGCTTACTTTGGTCTAACAGACGAGGGGCTTGATGGTGCTGGAATAGCAGAGTTTTTATATGACGAAAAACTAAATCTTATTCGCTTAATCGGTGGAGGTGCTATATGGAGTGCCTGTATATGTGCCTTTGGTAAAGTTGTTTCTGGCAAAATCACAGAGTTTACACCAAAGACAGTATTCCACGCACTTGATTACAACGACACAGAATATATTGCACATCAAGCAATGCCAAGTAATAGATATGTTGATATTACTGCACCAGCACACGGAAACTCTATGACCGCACCTGCTGATGGGTGGTTCGTAGTTCGTGGCTATGCCAGTAGCGGGGCTTATGTTTGGTTGCGCAATGAAAATAACGGTTTAGCACAGACAGCACCAACAGGCAGTTCAGGTTCAATATCATATTGCTCGCTGCGAGTAAAAAAAGGTGATGTTATACAAGTCGGATATTATGGTGGGACTTTAACTATGTGTCGTTTTATCTATGCCAACGGCGCACAATAAAGGAGTAAAAAATGTTCAAAGCAATAAAAGATAATAAAATCATAGCAATATCAGATACCGACAATGAATTTTATTGCTTGGTAAAAGACGAAGTTGTTGAGGACACAGAACACACAGTCGACGATTACGACCAATACAATGGCGAATATCTGTTGAAATCTGAAATCCCTGCACCATCGCACGAGGAACAATCAAAAAAACGTGAAGCGGCATATATTGCAGAAACAGACCCAATTCAAACACATATTGACCGTTTGAAAGATGGGGAACAAACACCAGAAATAATTGCTGAAATCGAAGCATTGCGTGCAGAACGCGACGAAAAAATCGACGCAATTAAAGTAAGATACCCATACGCAGAATAAGAATATTTGAAAAACAACCGCTAACAAAGGAGGTCAAAATGCCTTGCGGAAAAAAGAAAGGTGGTAAAAAATAATAATTGACAATTCGTAACTGAAATGTTATTATTGTTTTTGAATCACGAAGTATAAAACACCTGGGCGATAGTTCGGGTGTTTGTTTTTTTTATACCAAAATAATTTGTCAACACTATATATAGGTATATACAAGAAAATCGGTCAAAAAAAGTGGCGGATTTCTCACATTCGACATACGTGTCGTTCTAACGGTAGTATTTTATAAAAAAATTCTTGACATTTTTTAATCTTTTATGTGATTATAATAATGACCAGTGCGACGGACAATCGAGAGAACCCGTCAAACAACACTGACAACAGCCCAAACTTTAAGAATAACCATTAAAACAAAAGGACAAAAAATGGACCCAGTAACAACAGGGTTGTTAAATATAACCCACTTTGTGGCAGAAGTTCAACGTTTATTGCTGAACTCCACACACGGTTTGCGTAACGTTGTCAATAACAAGGGTATCGTTGTCGGAAACGAAATCAGATTCCCATTGGTTGACATTGACGGCGAAGCACAACCAATCAACGACGGTGCAGACACCGTTCCAACCGACTTGTATGCAGATACAGCAGTTGCAAGTATCACGTTATTTGAAGCAGCGACAAAATTGAATCGCACTGTTATCAATGCGACCAATTCCGCAGCCCCATTACGTGCACAAGCAGCGGCAAAAGTCGTTCACTTTATGGAAAACCGCTTTACACGTTCAATCTTGGACGCTTTAATGCAATATGACGATACGAATATGGAAGTTGGCGACAATCAAACACCATTTACGGTCGATACATTGCACGAAGTCGGTTTGTTAGCGGGTAAAAATAACTGGGGCGAAAATGACCGCTACCTGTTATTGCCTCGTGAAGCAGAATACACATTGAAACAAGACCAAAAATTCTATGAAATCTGGTCTATTTACAACGGTGGAAATGCGGTAAATGGCTTCACAAAACCGAACGATATGGACGACAGTATTCGTTGGATTCCATACAACGGCTTTATGGTTGCATTTATGAACACCAAAGACGCTAACAATGCAGTTGGTTTGCCAGTTGCTGCGGACGGTGCTTTGATGGGCTTTGCATTCAAGGGCTCTCGTGTTGGCTTTGGTATGAACCAAGAAATGGAAACTCGTATATTCGAGGACAAGACCAAACAAGGTAACCCAATTATCTTTAAGACAAATGGTTCTTGCGGTGCTTCAATTATCGACACTCGTGGCGTAATTGGTATCAAAATGGACCCATCTGTTGCCTAACAGATAATGTATAACTCGTTCCCAGGGAAACCTGGGGACATAACTAAAAAGGATTTACTATGGCATACACAGTAAAAAATTTATGTTGCTTTGGCGGTCAGGTCGAATCTGGCAATCCGAAATTGTGGAAATACACAGTGCCAACTGGCGATACAGTAACCACAGCAGGTTATTTTGACCCTAAATGTGGTTTGGTCGCTGGCGATATTGTGTTGGCTATCTCAACAGCATTGGAATTTTTGGTTATTTCCGAAGCCGATGGTGTTTTGACGGCAACAGCAATCAAATTGGCGTCAGACAACATACCGTCCTAATAGAACGATTACCCTGCCCTCTTTTCTTTTGAGGGTTGGGCAATCGGTTGAAAAGGGAGGTATAAATGCCAACAGAATATATCGCAGTTGGAATTTCGATTGTTACCATTTTAATATCAGTGGGTATTTCATACGGGATTATGAAAGCCAAAATGAATTATATGGAACAGAAACTCGAAAAACACGATAAGGACCACGATTTGCTGGTCGAAGTCAATACCAAGGTTGATATGTTGTTAGAACGGAGTAAGGAATGACAAACAAAAAACCTGAATTTTGGTATTCAATGTTACGCGACGACGATGGCGATTTTTGCCTGTGTCGTTTTTTGCTTTTATTGTCCCCTGTATTTGGTTTGGCGACTATGTGCGTATATTGTTATTTCTTTAAGAACGCAGCCACAGAAACGAATATGTGGGACGCAATTATTGCTTGCTCTGGAATGTTAGGACCAGTAATAACATTCTGTGTAATGCGAATTTATGAAAGTCGGGAATGGATTGCAGAACAGGCGAAAAAATGGAAAAAATAGTTATAGCAGATGTTTATTCTTGGATTTTTATAACAGAACAAAAGGTGTCAATATGATAAAAACGCCAGTAAAAAAACAATTTTTGAAAACTTGGTGCATTGGAAATTTTTACAATTACCAAATATTCGAAGTTGACGCTGGTGGGGAAAAATGGCTTGAAGCCACGCCAATTACCAAGGGCGTAACCCGTTGTGCCGAAAACGAACAAGTTTTACGCATTTTGTTAGAAAACGACGCTATAAATCTAAATAAATTTTGGGCAAAGGTGCGATAAAATGACTGGACTTGATATAGTTAAAAAATTCGAGGGGTGCAGATTGAAAGCATACCCAGACCCTGCCACTGGCGGCAAACCTTGGACGATTGGTTGGGGTTCGACACGTAATGCCCAGGGTGGCGAGTTCAAACGTGGCGATATAATAACGCAAGCGATGGCAGATGGATTACTTATTCGGGACTTTAACGCTTGCAAAGACGAATTAAAAAAAGATAAAAATTTATCGAAATTATCAGAAAATGCGATTGACGCTTTAACGTCGTTATGTTATAACATTGGCATAGGGGCATTCAAGCGTTCAAAGTGTTATAAAGCGATTGTTGCGAACGACCTTGAAACCGTCTGCAAAGAGTGGGATTGGTTCAAAGCAAACGGTAAATTTATGAAAGGTTTAGCAAGACGTCGCATAGCAGAATTGGGAGTGTTTTTAGAAAATGTATAAAATCATAATTGCAATTTTATCAGTGTTTATCTTGGCTGGGTGCGGTGCAAAATCGCCAACACAGTCAATCGTTGATTCTGGCGTGGCACAAATCGAACGGTCCCAGGCAATAATTAAAAACACAGAAACATTGGTCCAATGCAAAGAGAACGCAGATAATTCATTACAGACCGCCAAGGAATCTTTGGTTGCCGCTGGCGAATCTTGCAAAGCCGAAGTATCAAAACTTGAATCAGATTTGATTCGTTGGAAAAGTTATTTCTGTTTGCTGGTCGCTGGAATTGGTGTATCAATATATTTTTTAATAATAAAAAAATTACGCAAAGGAATAATATAAAAAAACAAAGGAGTAAAAAATGGGAGTTTTCGGACACGGTGGACTACTATCAAAAGCAGCACACGGCACAAAAAAAGCAGGTAAAACTGTTATTGATGCTGGTAAAGCCGCGTTGTTAAATACAACACACGGCGTTGGTAATATGCTTGAAGCAGGGTATAATTTGGCTACTGGGGACCTTAAAGGTGCACAAAAAGATTTTGCAAAAGCAACTGGACAATTAACAGAGGGTTTTTTGGCTAGCGAAACGTTAGTGAATCCAGGTGCGATGGCATTAAATATGGCTTCTGGTGGTGGTGTTAATAAAGTAAATGCAATAGGTGGTGAACTGAGTTCTATGGCTGTTAATTATGCCACAGGTAATTTCAATGCAGGAAGTCAAAACCTTGAAAATATAACTGGTTGGGACATTGATAATTCTATCGCAGAAGATAGAGAACGCGCAGCACAAGCAGCGTATCAAGCAGAAGTTGACGCAGCGAATGCGGCAGCAGAACGTAATCGTCGTGCAAACTTGTTATCTTTGCGTAAATCATTGACACCATCTTTAAGTCGTTCGTCCCAAGGCGGTGCGGCTGCGTCTAGTATGACAAAATCACAAGGTGGTATCATTTTAGGGTAATTGGAGGTCGTTATGTTGAACCAAACACAATTATCACACATTCGCGGACTAGCCACCACGTCAAAGCAGGCGTGGAACAGCGAATATTTTGAAGCGATGGCTTATACACAGCCAGAACGCAACGAAATATGGCGTGTCAAAGGTGGATTCCCTGGTAATCTGAAACAGATACCATTATTCACAACGGCTGGAAAGGTTGGTGTGGACGTATTCGTTGCACGTGTCCAAAACAAATTGACGCCGTATGAAAAACCATATTTTTCATTCAAGCCAAAGGACAGTTTTGTATCTGAATATGAAGCAGAATTACGCGATTTATGCACACAGATTTCACAACGCGTCAATGAACGTAAAAACGAATTGCGTTTGGACGATACTTTGAATGAAGCATATTATGACCTTGCGGCAGGAACCGCAGCAATAGTGCGTGAAAATACTATATTCGGTGTGCAATTCAAGAAATTGCCAATCACAGAATATATGCTTGGAACCGAAAAACACCAGTCAGTATTCCGCACAATAAAAATCCCTGCGAATATGGTCGGTGTGTATTTCCCTGAATTGCGTGGTGTAAGAATTATCGGTGGACGTGAAACCACTGGTCCAAGTTCAGACCAAGAAATGGAAATGCAAGATACATTATATTTCAATGAACGTTCTGGCAGATGGGAATACTATTTGCAGTTCAATAATAACATTATCTTGACACGTGATTATGGGAAACGTTGCCCAGTGCATTTATTCCACTGGACACGTGCGTCTGATATGCCTTATGGGACTGGTGTTGCTATGAAAGCAAAACCTGCCATCAAAAGATTAAATTCGTATATCAAATGCAAATTGGAACTGATACCGTTTGCGTTCCCAATGTTTTTATCGACAGCAGGTAATTTCTTGGACCGCAACGTCAATTTCAAACCTGGTGGACGTATGTTTGTGCGTGATATTCAAGGCGTGCAACCAGTTCAATTGTCGCAGGCAAAGAATGATTTTATGCTGGAAATTCAGTCAGAGGAATTGGCAATCAAACAGATTATGCTTGATTACACATTGCCAAATGACCCAAGACAAATGACCGCTGCCGAAGTGTATGCACGTTCTAACCCACAAGACGAGATGGTGTCCATCGCAGTATCGAAAATGACAGCCACCATCAAAGAGATTGGTTGGGATTTATTCGACGACGTATATGCTCGTGAATTGGCTGGTATTACAAATATATCTTTGGAACAGTTACACGAAATCTTGGAATGCGAAGTAAATAACGACGCACAAATGGACACACAAGCCATCAACAAGATATTACAATACATTCAAACAGTTGGTATGTTTGACCCACAAGCAGTTTATCAGACGTTAAACCGTAGTAAAATGCTGGAAACACTGGAAAAAGCGTATAACCTGCCAATCAACATTACTCGCACAGCAGAGGAAATCGACGAAGCATCAGACGCAGCAGCACAAGCCACAGTTGACGCCCAGAATGCAGGTATGCAAGCCCAAATGATTATGGACGATAACAAAGAACAGGCGAAAGCCGCTGCACAAATTGCTATAAACGATAACAAATAACCAATGGAGGCAAATATGGAAAAAGAAGTTGTGAACGTATCACGGATTCCAACACCACGTGAATTAAAACCTAATTACTGGGGTGCTGAAAAAATCGCTGGTGTGATTAAAAAAGAATCCGAAGTTTTAGAGGACATTATGGAATGTTTGGGTTGTATGGATAACCAAGAGGACGCTGGCACTATCAAACAACTCAGTGAAATTGCGTCTGGTATCAAAGGACATATCGAAAAATTGCAAACAATTATGAAAGCATACGATGGAATAAAATAAGGTGTTAAAATGGCAAACACAACGGCACGCGACAATCTTTTAGTTGAAATGTTTTTGCAATACTGGAAATACCCAGTAAAGCCAACATTTCAAGACAGTCAAGGACAAGACCTCGACGATAATTCGGTTGAGGCGTTGACTTTGGCTATGTATGAAACAACCAAAAACGAAGCGTTGATGGTGTATCCGTGGCGTTCCGCACAAAAGTTCGTATTCTTGGACAACCCGCAACCAAATGAAACTGGCGATGGAAAATACAAATATGTATTCACATTGCCAGAGGATTTTTTAACAGCCAATGGATTTTGGAGGGACCAAAAACGCGAACAGCCAATTCAAAATGGTGTTGATATTATCGGTAATCTTGCAAAAACAAATAAATCCGCTTTCTTGCTGCAATATACAGCAAATATGAAAGAGGAGGAAGCAAAGTTGGACCCTTGGGTTATCGACTGGATTAAATTATATCTGGCTGCAAACCTGGCTGATATAGGTGGTGTTGACCCAGCAACAAAACAATTCTTGCTTCAAGATTTGCAATTCAGGGAACCAATCCTGAAAAACAAAGATTTTGAAATGTCCCATCACGACGAAACAATCGGGAACGAGGACCAGTTTTTACACGATTGGTATTAAAAGGTGGATTAAATGACGCTAAAAAGAAAATTATTGACAATCAGTAAAGGTCAAATATCGCCCGATTTGGTAGAAAGAACAGATATTGCAATCCTTGATAAGTCAGGTCAAAAGATATTAAATTATTACAATTCAAAGTATGGTGCATTAAAATCCGCACCTGGAACCAAACTTGTTATTGCGTTCAATGGTATCAAAAAATGCAAAATGCAAAAAATCAAACTTGCTAATATGCAAGAGGGATTTATTTTATTCAATGGCACAGACCACACAATATCGGTCTATAATAACCGTGCAGAATTATTATCAAACGTTTTAGGTGTTGCGTGGCTGAATGAAAATAATATTGAAAATGTTATTTTGGCACAAAACCAAGATTTGATTCTGGTTGCCACTGGCGACAACCCGATTATGCAGATAAATATAAATAATATTGCAGCAATCACAGCGTCTGTCTTTTCAATATCTATGAATAGTATATTAAAATCTGCGTCTATCACGATTCCTGCGGTGGACCCATTGGTATTTCGTATGGGGAATTCAGGATTGCCAGCGGACCCGTCTAGTTTGGGTATTACGGTGGGCGATTTGGTTTATGCAAATTCAGGAACAGCAAACCCAAATACAACGTTCCCTTGGGCATTAAAACGTTTAGACCAAATTGCAAGTTTGACACGCTGGAATATAACGGGTGCAACAGTAAATAACGCTGGAACAGATTATGTCGATGGCGATATTGTTGAACTTGCCAATGGTGCACAATTTGAATACAATAACGGAACATTGACACCTTTAAACCCATCTGCAATTTACGAAACAAACCCAGCAGGAACTGATTTGCCAGTGATGGGTGGAAGCGGAACAGGTATGACGATTGACGTTACAAGTGCCAATATTACGACAATTTGGACAGACGTAAATTACACACCATCTGTTGACGACGCAATCCGCGACGTATGGAATAATGCGATTTGGGTATATTCTGGTTCTGGCTGGGCACACCCAACAGCAAACACAGACCAAACATACGGGACGCAATGGTATAATTCTGCGGTATCTGGTATTGTTAAAATTACCGCCAAAGATAACGGAACACTGTTTTCTTTGACCGCACCAACAGGAATCGACCCAACAGCGTATGCACAGGGTATTTTATACGGAATGACATTTGATGGACTGAATGCAATCGGTATGTTGCAAATTCAATCTATAACTGGAAGCGTATCAGGTCAAACCTATAATGTTAAAACTATTGACGGACAAACATTGGTATCATTTGATAAAAACTATACCAATTCTAGTCCTGCAACAAGTTTTACAATTAAATATTCCGAACAGCCAGTGTTTTCAGGCGACAGACCATTTACCGCTGCAAACCCAACAGAACAGACCAATTACCCAACGTCAATTCTGTTTTATCAGCAACGTTTGATTATCGGTGGAACAAGTTTTAATCCGTCCCAAATGATATTCTCTGAATTGGGTAAATATAATTCATTCAAAGACGAATATTACAGCAGTTCAGCGTTCCAGTTGATTATTGGTTCAACAGAAAAAGAACAGATTAAAAGAATCTTGCTGAACCAAGGTATTCAGATATTTACAACCAACAACGAATGGTTGATGGGCGACCAGACAATAACCCGTAATTCTGGGTTTATACGTAATTCGTCCATCGGAACGTCTGGTGTTGAACCTGTTATTGCTGCAAACGGAACCACATTATTCGTCCCAAAGAACGGAAAGGGTTTGATTGGATTTACCTATAATTTCCAAACAGCCAGTTATTCCACACCGTATATTTCATTATTTACGGATTTGTTAGACACAGGAATCGTTGATATTTGCCAGAAACGCGGACTGGATTCAACAGACGATACATTGCTTTATATTTCAATGGTCGATGGTTCGTTGGTAATTGGAAACTATTTACAAGAACACGAAATTCAAGCGTTCTGCAAACGTTCTAATCCAAACGCAATATTCAAACAAACGATTCAATGCGACGGTCAAGTTATTCACTTGGTTGACCGCAATGGAAATACGGACCTTGAACTGATTGACGAAACATTATACACAGAAGCAGCGGCTTATTCTGTTGCATATAATCGCTATACTGGTATAATTACATTGTCAACACCTATTTCATACAATGGACAATCGTTGAATGTTTATGACGAATTGCATAATTACGTTGGAACATTCCCTGTTGAAAATGGGCAAATCACAGTTCCAGGCGACGTTGCACCGATTGGAATATCAGAAGTTGGGTATAATATACACAGTGAATTTATCAGTAATCCACAAAATATAAATGCCCAAACAAAGACAATTTATAAATCCATAACAGCGATTCGTTTGGCTTTGACAACAGAAACGAACCCTGCGTATTTGAAAGTCGAAAACAAATCGGCAAGTTGGGTAAAAGACAATTTGGCTGAATATCGTCGTTTGATACGTCCGACACGCGACGCAAGATTCCACGTAACAAACGATATATACCCAGTCGAAATACTATCTATGGAAATTGAAATAGAGGCGTAAAAATGGCATTGACATACACAACAGACAACACATACGCAGTCGCAAACTATAATATGTCTGCGATTCCACAAATTACACCGCCAAATATGACGTTGATTCCCAACGCCCAGAAACCAGACGTTATGTCGTTCTTGGTTCCAAAGACGGCTGGACCAATGTCTGCATATTCAAAATCGGGTTATGAAATATCTGTGCCAAAAGATACACCGTTATCAGCACTTGGTTCCGTGCCAAAATCTGCACAACCATCTATACCAGAAACCGCACCATCGGCAGGTGTAACAAACATTTCTTATACAATGCCATCGTATAACAGTGCTGAATTGGACAAGTTCCGTTCCATTTGGGGTTCAAGTGGGGACGACCAAGCAGATTATAATCGCTATGTTAAAATGGCTGGTTATGCAAAAATGGGTTCTGCTGCATTGCAAGGTATAGGTGCAGTGGCGGACGCATACCAATATACACAATTACGTCGTGAAACCGAGGGGACCAAAGACCAATACGAAACCCAAAAGAAAATAATCGACACAAATATCGACAAAACCGAATCGGCTTTGATGGAAAATCTTATGAGTAATATGGCTGATTTGGACGTTATGTCGGCTGCAAAAAACGTTGATTTATCGTCCCAAGCCATAGCAGGCGATAAAGCAAAAGGTGCGATGGACCTTGGACGTGATATTGCAGATATGAGAACAAATGGTGCTTTACAAAAGGCAGCACTTGATTTAGAATATGCAATGAACGTAAGGAAAGCGAAACAACAAGAAATCAACAGTTATGTCAACGCTGGATTACAGATTGCTAGCACAGCAATTTCATTATTATAAGGGAGGACACCGTGGCAAAACTTTATCAAGACCAAAATATTCAATTATCACGCGGTCCAATCATACAACCAGAAAAACAAGCCAGCATAGGTGCTGCATTTGCGAAGTTTGGTGCTGCTGCACTGGACGAAGTTGCAAAAAATAACTTTGCACTTGGACACGCAAATTTAGTCAATTCGATTATCACAACCGCCTATGAAGCAAATCCAACGGACTTGAAACGCTTTAATGAAATGGTGCAATCTGGTATTGAAAAATCCACAAAGAATTTACCAGGGGAAATGTCCCGTAAAATCAGATTGGACGCTGAAAAGAAAGCACTTGCCTTGAATAAGCAGATTCAAAACAATATGGTTAAAGCCGCCAATGCTGAATTGCAAAAGAAAACACAGACAGCGGTTGACGATATTACTGGCAATGGTCCAATGGGAATGAATGCGTTGAATGACGCAATGATGGAGGCATTTATAAATCGGGACGAGGAGGGTGCAGCAGCCACACGTCAATTATGGGATTTACAACACAAAAGATTATCAAACTTGGCTGAATTGAAAAACGCCAGCGGAAGTTATGTCATTGGAACAGCAACCGAACGCAACCTGTATAAGCAAGGTTTGTTTGGAAAAGTCGATTCGTTCAGACACGCCATCGAACAGTTGCCAAAAGACGGTTTGAAAAAGTTTGACGAGGAAGTATTTCAAAACAAAGACGGATTCGTTAAAGCGTATGGTATTGACGATAAGACCTATGACGACCTTGAAAAACTTATGAAAGCACGTCGCAAAGCGTTTGACGCACAGGACAAACGAGAAATCAAATCACAGGATTATTTCAAATTGTCCCAGTTATCAGCAATCGGGGACGACGAATTGGCAGATATTGAAAAACGTGATTCGGTTACACCTGAAACAATCGAACTGATAAAAAAAGCAAAACGTCAAGCAGAAAAAGCAGGTGCCAGTAAAAACGCTGCATATAACTTTGGGGACCAGAACGAGGGCTTTCTTGCTGCAATTATGGAAATGCAGGACGTGGTTACGTCAAAAGACGATGGTTCGCCTGAATACGCAGACCGTTTATTACAGGCAGCAGCAAAGGCAGATAGTGCGTTGACGAAAATGTATAACGCTGGCTTATCAGAGGACGCAACCCAATTATTACGTCGTGGATTGACCGAATCGGTATCGTCCCAAGATTTCGCGGCAGTCCTGGACACAAGCGATTCGTCTTTTATATCTGAATTGACACGTGGTGCGAAAAATGATTTTGATTCCAGGGTTGCAGAACAAGAGGCAAAAATCAGGGCAAAATACCCAGACGCAGCAACAAATCCAATGGCTGAAAGACAAATGGTTCAGGAATTACGTAACCTGCCATCACGCACAGACAATAAAATAAATGTTGGAATGGGATTAAATATGCGTTACCCTGAAATCAGTGAAAACACAAAAAAGGGTATGCGTGCCTATGCAAGTCAGGTTTATAATGCGGCTATGATTCAGGCAGCACAAGGCGATTATGCTGGTGCTATGCAAACAAGAGCAGATGGGAACCGTGAACTGATATTTATGAAATACGGACAATGGATTCCACGCCATCGTTTTGACGAATTGGAAAGCGAACTGAAAGCAGGACGCAAAGCATATATCACAATCGGAAATTCACAATATGAATATCTGGGTGTATCACAAAATGACGTTATCTTAAAAGGGAGGTTTTAATGGCGGAAAATTACCAAGACCCAATCGTTGATACAGAAAATGAAACAACATTGGGAAACGCAATCGTGGCAGAAAATGATTTAGCACCGAACGACGACCCACGTCTTGACCCAATTTTACCGTCCCAAATGACCTCTGCACAGAAATTGCCATCGGACCACGATATGACAATGGCAGAAGCAATGCGTCAATATCGCATAACACAAACCACTATCGACCAACGTATCAAAGGTCCTGATACGCATTTTTGGGGAAATGCTGCAAAGGGCGTAAAAGATTTTGGAAAGGAAGTCGCTGCGTTCCCTGATAAATTCAATGCAGCCGTATATCGTGCTTTCAATGGGCACTTTTTCCCAGATATGACAGAGGACGAAGCGGTGCGTTTGATGGAAGCGTCAACACGCCTTGCGTCCCACGACCAACAAATGCGTAATTTACTTGCGTCATACGAGGGTGCAGACGATTCGATTGTGCGTCCGTTCTTTTCTGGTGCTGCACAGGTTATATCATATGGTTTGGTTGGTGCTTTGACTGGTGGTGTTGGTATCGGTGTAATGGCTGGCGTTCA
>AUXO018336850.1_pt1 | contig 33631 bp, 27 predicted proteins | sample 768731 | NCBI WGS metagenome assembly AUXO01 (sample SAMN02715735, study PRJNA202380) | gut metagenome | biome: sheep rumen | host: Ovis aries | place: New Zealand: Palmerston North
ATTCCTGTTCAAGGTGTAACAAGAGGTTCACATGCAGTTATTGGTTATTCTTCAATGGCTGAAGATTTAACATTTAAAACATATATTTCACAGACTAAACCATATTCACTCCATGTTTATTATCTAAATGTTGAAGTTCTAAATGCTGATGGTACAAATACACTTGGTAAAGCTCGTGTAAAACTAGAAGATACCACTACAAATCAGTCATTAGTTAATAATTTAAATTCATCATTAGGTACAATTGTTAGATTTGAACTTATTGATCCATCAACCGAAGGTGCTTGTATTAAGAAAGATCGTGGTGCTAATTCAATTGTAAAAGCAATCATGGACGCACATGTTGGCACACCACAGAAAACTTTAAAAGTTCCTGAAGATTTAGAACCATACATCATTGACTGCCAGCCAAAGTTTAAAGTTTCAATGCAAGATTATATTGATGCATTAGAACAGTTTAAAGCTAAGAAATATGTTGGTTGCTTAATGGCCGACTTAACTGCACCAGTTTCACGTGATCTCGAAGATGCTGATAAACCTGATGATAGTAATGATGAAACTTATAAAGCTAAACAGTATGATTTACTTAAACCAGGCGAAGTTTATCTACCAAGCTCAGAAGATCGTAGAGCACTTCATTATAATCTAAAACAGATTGCATGTGAACGCAAGGATTGTACAGTTATTCTTTCAACACCTTATTATCCAGATCGTGAAAATCAAACTGCATTTACACTTGATGATGCATGTGATTGGGTAACTTCACAAGGTCGTTATTCTGATTTATGGGAATATGGTGTTTCAAATACTGTAGATTATTCAATTCAGAGCTTCTATCTTGAAATTTACTTCTCTTGGTTAATGCAGACATGCACAAAGATTGAAAGCGGCCTTGCTAAATCTGTTAAAGTTTTAACAGCCCCAGCAAACTTAGTAATTAATAATGTTCTTACTTCATATCGTGAACGTGGTGTACATCTTCCAGTTGCTGGTGATCAATATGGTACACTTCCTGAAACATGTGCTGTAACCGTAAATCCAAAAACAAAAGCTGAACGTGATCAATTAGTACAATGTAGAATAAATCCAATTTATGATACTGGTACAAGAGGTATTCAGATTTATGGTAATGAAACATTAAATGCTGCTTATACAGATCTTAATGCTGCACATATTGCACGTACATTAGTTCGTATTCGTAGCCAGGTTGATGAATATACTGAAACACTTAAATTCTTAATTAACAGCCAGATTCTTTGGGATCAGTGGAAGAATTATGTTAGTATGTATATTCTTGAGCCATATAAATCTGTTAACGCACTTGCTGAATATAGTGTTAAGATGGGTGAAGATACAACCTCTCGTGAAGAGATTGCAAATCGTACCATCAATGGTATAATCAATTTGAGATTCTATCAGTCAGCTGAAATCTTTGATTTAACATTTGCAGTATATTCTACAGCAACAACTCTTGAAGCTGAAGGCGTTCTTTAATAATTTAATTAAATAAGTTAAAACCCCATGTATATATTATGCGTGGGGTTTTATTATATTATTCAGTCTTTATTTATGATTGTTACAGAATATCAAAATAACATATTTAATTATATTTATTAATCGCAGGTGTTATTATGACAAATAAAGACTTTATCACTAAGCTTAGTGATATTATGCTATGTATACAAAGCATGATTTATACTAGGTTTCATAAGCGTGTAAAAATTATTTTCACTGATGGAAGATATAAAAGTGCATATATATCATTTTATAAGAATTACACATGGCAATTTTATGTAGAAAATAAAGTTGCTTATTACAAGATATATCTTCTTAAGAATGAAAAAATTGTTAGACAAGATATTATTCGAAATAATGAAACTATAGAGAGATTCTATCAGCGAATGTTTTATTTCTTTAGACTTATGTAATGGAGCTTTATTTTAAGTATGTCAATAGTAAATGGAATTCTTATAGACGAAGGACTTACTGATATTTTAACCAAACTTCGTAATACTGAAATAAATAAATCTAGTAAACAAGCTGAAGCAAAAACTGAAAAGCCAGTTAATACAGATAAAAATAAGTCACTTGCAAGTCGCTTTGCAATGTCAACTGATAATACAAACACCACCTTAGTTAATACATATAAACAGCTATTGGATGATGCAAATAGCAATGGTGTTACAGTAAATGATTTAAATAACTATGCTCAAGATTCTGATTTAGCTGATGCAGATATATTGCCATGGTTTTCACATGATGACTGTGATACACAGTATTTCCATTATATGGATCTTTCAGGTGAACATAAATATATAAAAGCTAGTACACCTATAAAAGAAATTACAACTCTTCAGTTAAATAAAACATTTTTATGTTCATTACAATATTTTAAAAGTAAGCACAATGTATTAAGTGTTCGACAACTAGTAAGCGATTATTCTTATAGTAGATCATTTATTGCAGCAAATGAATCTGTAAAAAATAATATTGTTTTAGAAGATGTAACATTAATTGAAAGCGATAATAACAATCCAACTTTAACAAAAGTTGCAACTGAAGAAGTTACACAGAAGGTTGTTGATAGCTATACATATTATCATTTTGTAGTTTATACTGATTTAGGTATTGCAGACTTTGTTGCTAAGTCTGACGATATATCTTATCCGTATAATGAAAATGACTTAAATGATTGGTTTGAAAAAGTTTCAAATTTAGTTACTATAAAGAACCCACATTTTGAATCAAATAAAGATATTCAGCTTGCAGCTTCTTTAGAAAATGTATTAGATTACAATTATAATTTAATTTCAGTTGTAAGACCCGGTTTAATTGTACTTGATTCATCAGACAATACAAATGATGATTATAAAGTATTCTTAAAAGTTAAAGACGAGTATTCATTTATTCCTGTTATACAATTTTTAAGATGCTTAAAAACATATTCAATAGACAAAAAGTCTAATGATGATTTAAAGTTATTCTTAAACAGGTACTTTGATGTTTTTGTATAATCTATAATATATCTAACTTATAATAAGTAGCTAAGTCCATATATCAATTGATGTATGGACTTTATTTTTATATCTTAGAGGTGTTAAAATGACTAATTTGAATGAGTCTTTACGCAATATGAACTTTGAAAGCGCTGCTACAAGGGGTAGCACTGATGTAACTGTATCAGCATTTGGTAATAATGCGCTTAAAGGCATTTTAGAAGCCATATCACGCCAAAGTTCTATTATAACATCATTAGAAGATGAAGTTGAATCTCTAAGAGAGGCACAAAGTAAACAAAATAACGATAATCGTAAAGAAGACCGTAAAAATAATTTAGCATCTGATGCAGCAAATCGTAAATCTCGTGCTACTAATGCAGCTATGTATGGTGAGATTAAAAAAGGTAATGTCTTTAATAAGATGTTACGCGAAGGTCTCATGTCTGCATTAGAAGGATTAACTGGCTTCTTAAAAGAAAATTTAAATAAAGCCCTTAAAACACAAACAGATCTAGCTGCTACAATGCGTAGAGCTAATTTAACACATGATCAGAAGAATCAAATTCAAAACCTTGCAATTTCTATGAAAGGCATTTTAGCTGAAGATTTTGCAAAGCTTAATATAAGCAATGAGCAAGCTAAAGACTATATAACCGATTTAATATCTGCTGGTAAAGATGTCACTAGGATGTCTAAAGAAGAACTTGCTGGTTATATGGCAATGCGCCGTAGAAATATGGATGCTGATAAAGCTTATGAGTTAGCAAAAGTATCATCTTATGATTCAATGAAGAATCTTGCTAATTCACTTGGTGATAATCAAATAGCAAAATCATTGGGCAATGTTTTATCATCATTAGATGCAAATCAGCGTGCTACATTTGGTGGTACTGATAAAGCTATTGCAACACTTACACCATTAGTTAAACAACTTGAAGCTCGTGCTGGTGGAGTACTAAACTCTGAAGAAGTGTCACAAATTGTTATGGCATATGCCACAAAACAAAATCCTGCATTACAAGCTAGTGGTAAACTACCACAAGGTATTGAAGCACTTGCTGCAGTAGGCGGAAATGCTGATAACATAGAAAAATTCTTTGATAATATTATAGCTTCATCAAGTTACGTTACATCTGCTGGTGACGTTTTATCTAACTTTGCAGCCCGTGCAAAAGAAGCAGAGGAAAATGGGCATAATATTAGAAAAGAATTATATACAGATAAGCAGATTGAAAAGGCTAATGAAACTAATACAGCTGAAGGTAAGTTACCAAATTTATTTGAAAATGTATTTAATAAAACTCTTGGTAAAGTCACAGGTCCATTAGCTAATACACTTGATGAATGGTTTGGTGAAGGTGTAGATATTGCAAAAATAACAGGCACTGGATTTAAGATAGTTATTGGTTTATTAGGATCACTTGTAGCTGGTAAATTTTTAGGCGGATTTACTAGTAAAATAACAAGTTTAATAGGCGGTCTTGGTAATAAACTAGGTGGGCCGCTTGGTAAAATTGTAGGTTTACTTGGAGTTGGTGGTGGTATTGCCGGTGGAGATGGTCTTGAAGATTTATTAGATGTCGATGATATTGATGAACCTGATAAAAAGAAAAAGAAGAAAAAGAGTAAGAAAAAAGGTAAATCTAAAGCCGGCAAAGGTAAAGGTAAATTAGGCAAACTTTCAAAATTAGGAAAAGCCGGTTCCAAAATTGCAGGCGGTGCCGCAAAAGTTGGCGCTAAAGCAATTCCAGTTGCTGGTATCGCAATTGCCGCTGCAGATTCAGCTGTTGATTTATACGATGCATTTACGTGGGAAGCCGAATCACTTGCTGTAGAATCCTCATCAGCTGCTTTTAAGAAGATGGAAGAGGGTATAAATCAAAGTACAAAAAATGGTAAAGTCGCAGCGGCTACAGCTGGTGCTATTGGTACATTTGGTGGTATGGCCGCGGGTGCTGCTATTGGTTCAGCTGTTCCAATTGTTGGTACAGCAATTGGTGCTGTAGTTGGTTTAGGTGTCGGCGCTATTGCAAGTGCTATTGCTGATGGCAAAGAAGCATTAAATAATACTAGAATTCATATTGCTAATGTTGAAGACTTAGAAAAAGGCGCAAAAGAATTAGAAGATGCACTTAAAACTGAGAAAGATCCTCTTAGAATAGAAGAACTTAATAAAGCTTTAGCACAAACAAGAAGCGATTTAAACTTTGCTAAAGATGCACAGATGCAAGATCTTGTTAATAAGTTTAATGACAAAAATGAAGATTTTGCAAATAATTCTGATGCAATGAATCAAATCGGCAGTCTATTAAATAATTCTGATAAAGAGATCACAGCATTACAAAAACAACTAGAAGACTTAAAGAGTCGCGGCGGTACTGATCGTGAAATTGAGATGCTAAATTCACAAATAGAAGCAGCTCAAAAACAAAATATTGATTATCGTCAAGCTTTAACTGGATTAGCCGGTGGTGAGTTTAAAATAAAAGAAGGTGAGTCTTTAGAAGCTGCCATAAAGAGAATATCAGCTGATGTTCGTGGTGATGGCGTATTTGACACTAGAGAAGACGTCGAATATTTTGCAGCTGAATCTCGTGCTAAAGTAGATGCATTTTTGAAAAAACAAGCATTAGACTCATTGACAAATGGTGTAATGCATGAATCATTAGATGATTTAAAAATATCTAATGCTGATACTATTGAAAAATTTGTTAAAGCATCAAATCTTGGTGCTGGTATGTCAGAAGAAGCCCTTAAAGATTTAACAAAAGAAGTTATAAAAATGGCTAAGGGCGAGGATGAAGCTATTAAATGGTCGAAAGCCAGAGAAAATAAACCTGTTGATATAAATGTAAAACCAAACGCTCTTGGTGGTTTATATACTAGTCCAACAACTGCTTTAATTGGTGAAGATGGAAAAGAAGCTGTATTACCATTAGAAAAGCCAGGCCAGCTATTTAAAATACTTAATAAACTTACAACAAATGAAAGAGCAAATATATTAACTGCATTGCTTTCAGGTAGTTCAGCAGATAGTTTATCTAGTATGCTAATGAAGATTTCTGGTAGTACACAATCAACTACAGCTGGTTCACCTTCTATAGCTAATATAGGTGGTTCAGTACCAGGCGATGATCCTGAAACTATTAAAAAGATTTTAAGTTTTGCAGGCCCATTTTCAGGATTTGTATATAATCTTTTATTACATGGCAAGAGTGGTAAATATAAAAATGCATTTGAACAGCGTAAAAAATGGTATGATGAAGCATTACAAAATGCTGCAAATCAAGAAGGCCGTGATTTAATTCGTGGTACTTATGCAGAGCGAGCTCTTGCTTGGGGTGTTACACAGCTTGGTAAACCATATATTTTAAGAAGTTTAGGTAACATTGGATATGTATGCAATGAATTAACAGATGCAGCATTAAGAGCATCTGGATTTGATATGAAAGATTTTCATATTCATGGCGTTGGTGCTACATTTGATAAATTAAAATCTGGTAAACGATCAAAACTTAAACGTGGCGATAGAAAAGGTGAGTTAGAAGAGTTCCCAGATTTCAGAATACGTGATGATTTAACCATTGATACAGCTACACCAGGAATGTTATTCTTCCAAGTTGCAAAAGGTAAAACAAATCCAGGTCATATTGGTCTTGTATATTATGGTCATCAAAAATTACATTCATCTGGCGGATCTGCTAATTATACAAAAGGCGGCTTTTTAGCAAATTGGCAAACACCTTGTAGAGGTGTTACTGTTACACCACCTAAATCAGGTGAGCAATACATAATTGGCGAACTTCCAGGATTATTCGCACAAGCTAATGGTGAATTTAAATTACCAGAAGGTGCAAAATTTGGTCCAGGTTATAACTCTAATACAGCTGCTGAAGCTGAATCTGCTAAGCTATCTGCTTTAGTAGATGAAAGCATATTTACAAATAGTGCAAGTTTGCATGATTTTATATCACAATTTATTGGTACAGACTATCAAAATCTACAAGCAAGTAGTATATACTCTGAACTTGTAGCAGATTATGAGTCTGCTATTGCTGATATTGCAGCTTCATCATCTTTAGAAGCAAAACGTAATGCAATTGAATTTAGTAAATCTGCATTAAGCTTACTTGGTAATAAACGAACTTCACCTGAAATACTTGAAGCACTTAGTACAATGATTAAATATTTACGTGATATTGCATTGTCACCTGCAAATAAAAAAGCAATAACACCAGTATCACGTCCAGTTAATGCTTCATTTGCATAGTTAATAATTATTTATAATATATTAGGAAATTCTTATGGCTGATACAATTGGTAATACTGAATTGAAACAATTTAGCTATAGATTATGCTTAGGTGTCAAGGATACAACTGTGTATTTTTTTGACAAATTAGTTAAAAAAGCGAAATATAATAAAAGTACTAATTCAGAAAATAATAATGATAACCAAGATTCATCTGATAGTGTTGATGCTGTACAGCCATTAGAATTTACAAAAGAGCTATATGATGAAGCTTTAGCATTGCCTGAAGCAAAATCAGTTCAACTTGAATATTCTAATGATGCAACGCTATATCAGTATGGTAAATTTAAAGGCGGTAAAACATATAAAAATTTTACAGGTGAAATTGATCAAAAATCCGCGTCATCTGCTTATGGCTGGATTCAATTAGTAAATTTTACTGATGAATATTTTATATTTACATCTGCTGGATCTGTATATATTATAGCATGTAAAGATTTTAGTCCAGAACCTGTTGTACTGGATTTCATGCCATTATATGAAAAATTAAAAATGTGGGATGATAGTACAACAGAAAAATATAGTGATCCTGTAGTATATTCTGTTACAGATAAACAGCTTAATAAAGACACTGGTAAATACAGGATATATAATTTTGTAAATGAATCTTCAAAAATAAATGAAGAAAATGAAAAAGAGATTGATAAAAGTAAACCAGCAGAAATTAAAAATGGCAGCTTTTATTATCATGTGCCTGGACAAATTTCAAACTCAAATATAGAAGTAAATAAAGATAATAAAAGTAAAATTTCTGCTTACAATGATATACAGGCAATGATCTATGATATGCCTAATAATGATCCAACTTATGGTAATTCTATTAGTCAATTATTATGTTATCAACAACCAGAAAGTATATCATATAATGCAGAAGCCAGCTATGAAGCTGTAAATACTCGTGGTACACAACAGCCATTTCAGTTATATTCAAATGCAAACGCAATATCTTTATCATTTGTTTTAAAATGGCATAATGATGAAGTTAAAACATTTAGTACAGGTGTTGAAGGCCCTACAACAAGCAGTAGTACTTCATTGTCATTACAGACAATTGCTGATATAGCTGAAAACTTTACACGTCCATGGGAACGTGGAAATTCTATTTCACCAAAATTAGTAAAAGTAATATTACCAGGTATATCTGAAATTGGTTATATGACATCTGCACAGATTACATATAATGGTGACATGACCGGTGATCTTACTAATGCTGATACAAAACTTGATGGTTTAAATTCATCTTGGCAGGGTGCATATTTGCGCAGTGATGGCTTAGGTGATCATCAATATGCAACTAATTATTATTATACACAATTAGAAATTACATTTACTTTATTAATTGTAAAAGATATTAAATTAATGGCTGAAACTGATAGTAAAGCTACGTGGGCAATTGTTGCTGATAATAAAGATATGTCATATGACTCAGATGATAACTCCGCGTGGGAACGTGTACGCAAAGAAGCAGAAGAGAATCGCAAAAAATCATCAGAACAAAAACAAGAGGCTACAACAAATGATGATGTTAAACAAGAATTATGGACTGAAGTAGATTATTTAACAGAAGAAGAAAAGTCATGGTCTTCATCAGAATCTGATACATCTTCAGCAGAGGGCGAATAGTATGTTAAAATATAATCAAAATTCAAGATACTATAATTCAGATAATGAAAATAATATACCACAAAATAATTTTACAACAAATAATTATCAATATGATACTATTACAGTTTTAGCAAATGAAGACCATCGATTAGACTTAGTTTCATATAGAGTGTATGGTACACCAGTTCATTGGTGGTTAATTGCAAGATTTAATAGTATAATTAATCCAACTGATATTTCAGTTGGAGATAAATTAAAGATTCCTAGACTTTAAATGGTATTTATATGCAGTTATATCCTGAATATAAAGATTATAATGTTGTAGAAGTAAAATTCTTAGACTATGTTATTTCAAATATAAATAAGCAAGGTACTTTACCAGGTAGAAAAATCGATAATGTACAACTACAGTCAATTAGTATAAAAGGCCCTGTTATTGGCGGCGGTGATCAACCAGTTGCACAAAATGGTGCAGAAGCTGTAGCAGCAAATACAAAACAAGTTGGCGCTAGTGGCAGCATTGTTGTAGCTGATTATAAACACATGCTATTTAATGTATTAGCTGATAATTTAGATAAAGTAATAAAAGATCCATCAAGCGCCAAATTAACACCAGCGATATTAGTTAGGATTTCATGTTATACTGGAACAACTGAATATAAAGGACATATACTTAGTTGGAATATGTCCTATTCTGGTACAATGGCGACTATTACAATTAATTGGAGCGTTATTGCACCAGATAGTATACCTCCAGCTGAAGTTAGTCCAGGAACATATAAAACACCATCAGGCTGTGTTAAAGGATTACAAAATCAAGCTCAAGCTGAATATCCAGTTGTATTTGTTGATGAAGGTAAAGAGTGCACTGATTTAGACAGCAAGATACAATTCAATGGTAGTTTTTATTATGATCCAGATAAGCTAAGCTCCACTGGTAATTATCTTGTTAGTGCATATTCAGAAATGGCTAGAAATGCAACCACAAAATCTGGTGATCCACTTGGTTATCGTGTAGAAGATGGTAAATTTATAATTTATAATGCAAATCCACAAAAGTCAACTGCACTAAAATCACCAGACACTGAGACTGAAGGTTTTGTATTTGTACAAAATGGAAAATGGTTACCATACCAAAAACGTAGCGACGGTAAAACTGTTATTCCATTATCTAGTTTTTCTACAGAATTTACAAATTTAAATATTGCACTAATGGGTAATGTTCGTGGTGGTTTAAATGGTCATTACTCAATGTATACAAATGGCTATTCGAAGCAAACCGGTGATGCTAAACAGGCAGCGGCCTCAAATACGGGTGAAGCTGGACAGAGTGATCCAGTTACAGTAAAAGTTGAATGCTATAATGTAATGTGTTTTTCTATAAATAATATAGAACAAAAGATTGCATTAGAATGCTATGACGAATCTGGTTTACCAATTCAAACATTATGTGTTAATGCAGTTGTACGTTCAGTTGAATATGAGTGCTCAGGTGCTGTAGTAAAAGCTAGTATTGAATGTACTAATGTATTTAATACAGATGAATCAACTATATCTGTTGATGGTGCATATAATGATAAACAATCGGATGATAATATGAGTAGTGCTTCAGATAATGTAACATCTTCGTCAGGCACCAGTTCATCAGACGCTAGTTCATCTTCACAGCAAAGCTCAAATAGTACACCAGTTGATTATAAAAAGTATTTATGCTCTGAAGATAATAAAATTACATCATTATCATTAGATCGAACAGAAATATTATTGAATAGTGGTGAATTTGATAAACATGTTAATGAATTTCTTAAAGGCTATGGATCTACAAATGGTGCAAATCGATATATACCATTTAACTTTGTAAATAATTTAATTGGATCTGGTAATTACGGTTTATTAGCACTTTTAATTGCAGTTGCAAACTATGGTGTATCAGGTGCTCCAGCAAATTGGTCTTTAGATGCTGTAAACTTAGATCCAGACTATAAAAAGAAAAAGCCATTCTGTGCAAGCAACACAGGTAAAGCACCATTTGATTATACAAAAGGTGGTTTAGGAATTGCACATTGGGATAGCGGAAATTTAGATGATATTTATACAACAATTGGATTTGATCCGTCAGAAGTTGCTACATCTGAACAAAAAGATCATTTTAAATCATTACTTGTTACAGACAATAGCATAACTAGTTGGAAACAAATTAAGTTTGCAGGAAAGGACAGGATAGCGCCTGTATTTTCTAAAAAGCATCCAGATATAAGATTGTTTGATAAAGGATTAAAACAAGATAGTGCTTGGTTAGCATGGGCTAAAAAAGTAGTTTATTATAGAGATGATAATGACGATTATATTTATAATAAATATCTTTTTAGATTATGGGTGCAGAAGTTTTGGGTACCAACTGTAAATAGTCTTAAAAAGAAGCAATCTACGGCAGCACATAAAATTGGTATTCAAGATGCTGTTAGAATTTCTAGAGCTGGTAATTCAGCAACAGGTTTAATATATTCATCATCTGGTAAAAACGTACAACAGCAATATCAAATTTATTATAATGATAAAGAACGTTATATGCGACAAAAAGCATTCTGTAGAAGATGCGCTGATATTATAGGATATTGTACATAATATTTATTATTTTTGGAGCTTGTATTAATGATTAATTCATCAGATAAGTTTACAATACCAAATAATTCATTATCAGTATACATTGGGCGTATATGCGAAGACGTTGGTGATAAATTTGCTGAAGATGGTAATTTATGGGTTGATATATATGATGTTGCAGGCACAGAAGGTAAACCTGATCATGGTGAAGAAGGTACAACACAGCTTAAAGCAAAAGCATCATGGACACTTAGAGCTGCTTATATAGCATGGAAAAATCCACCAAAGATTACATTTAAAGGTAGTGCTAAATTAAAAGGTAAAATTTCAATGCCAAATGCACAACTTAGTAATGTAACATTAGCAGGCGGGCCGCCTTTAATGGGAACAACTGTAACAATCCCAGCATTACCTGGAGTGTCAACAACACCATTTACAATTTCAGCTGCAACAGGAATGGCAAAAATAGAACAAGCTATGGGCGCTGAAATTGATATGGCTACTGAAGGTGATAATCTCGATATTGAGCTAACTTCACAAAAAGCTGCACAACTTCCTTGGTGTGTAAAATCAGATGGCGCTTCTGAAGGTGATGAAGTTGATGAAGAAGAATTATTTATAAAAGCTGGTGATTTAGCACTTTGTATAGCAACTGGTAATGATGTACAAAATTTATATGTAGTGGACATTTTAAGATGAAAACTTTTATCGGAAATTATAATGAAAAGAATTTTGTTTACGCAAATGATATAGAATCAATTCGTGCACAACTAATTTCAATATTAAATACACCATTTGGATCTAGATTTTATTATCCAACGTATGGAAGCAATTTAAATAAATTCCGATTTAGTATATTAAACTATTTTACAATAAATATGATTGGTCAGGAAATTAAGAATGCTATAGCATTGCTTGGTGGTGTTACATTGTCAAATATATCATATTATGTAACAAATAATCAGTTATATTTTAATATAGTACTTAATAGACAGTCTGAAAAAATTTCATTAAATTTAAAAATTTCAGATGGTATTGCATCTTAATTTAGTTATTAAAACTTATAAAGCCCCAATACATAATGTATATTATTGTATTGGGTTTATTTTTTATGCTCATATAAATAAAATTTATATCTGTTAACTATCCATTCTTTATATAGTTATATAATGTAGGCCTATTAAGTATATAATTAAATAGTGAGGTTATTAAATGGCTTCTAGATTTTTAGGTAGAGACTATTCAACTTTACGTGAAGAAATTATACAATTTTTAAGAACACGATTACCACAAGATTGGGATTATACTAATTTAGCCGACCCAGTTGTTATATATGCCGAAACATTAGCACGAATTGGTGATCAGCTTCATTATACAATCGATGAAATAAGACGTGAATGTGATATTTCAACAGCACAGCGAGCATCATCAATATATTCTTATGCTCTACGTGAAGGTTATAATCTTATGTTACCAAATTCATCATTTGGTACATTAACTATTACAGCAAATAAAGACTTTGAAACTGGTGGAAAAGTACAATTACAAATAAATAAATTTGATGAAATTAAAGTAAAATCTACTGGTGATGTTTTATATGCTGCAAAAAGTATTGATTCAATATTACAAGAACCATTAGATAATGAATATGTTGAAACTATTCGTAATTATATAAATGAATCAAACTTTGATGATCAAAATACACATGATGATTTAGAGAATAATAGAGACATTTATTCTAGGTATGCTAATACTATTTATAATAGATCAGTACATTTACCAGTAGTATTGGGTAAAAAAGCAGATTTTCAATTTACATATAATGACATTAACCAAGATTCAACAGTAACATTGCCAGATGCAATGATTGATCGTAGATTATTTAGACTTATACACCATATAGCAAGTGAAAATACTGATGAAGAGTTGCAGTACGTTGTAGATGTAATTAGTACTGGTTATAGTGAAAAGTCATATTCATTAACACCAAAATTTATTGGAAATTCACTTGTATTAAATATTGAATTTCCAACAGATTACAGTGTTTTATTTAAGCCATCAGATACATTTACATTTGAATACATTCAAGTTATGAATAATGTTATAGAACCAACTGATGAAAATACTGAGTCTATTGATTTATCAAATTATATTACAAAAGCTGTAGCAGTAGGTGACATTGATATTAAAACTTCATATAAAGTTGATTTAGGAAATGGTATTAAGGGTTATAGAGATTATGAAGATCCAGTTGTAACTCGTGAGCAATATAAAAAGTATCTGCATGATTATTCAGCTTTGTTAACAAAGGATAATTATTCAACATATATTAAATCTGCATATTCATCTTATTGTACTGTATTTGATCATGGTGATAACTATAAAGATATATTACCTTATGGCACACAGCTAATGCCAAGAGTAATTTATATTTCCACTGATGATAATTTCTCAGCAAGAAAACAGATGTGGGAAGATTTAAAAGAACGTTCATCACGATCAGATTGCATTGTAATGGTTCCTTATGGAAAAGACCCATATACAATCGTTGTTAAAGCTGATTGTTATCTACTTGGTGTTTCAGCATCTGAGGTAGCAACAAAGATACAATCAGAATTAATTAATTATTATGGTTCAACAATTGGTGAGCGAAAACCTGAAATTTCTGTAATAAATTATTTAGTACATAAAGCTTCAGATCATGTAATTCGCATGGAAAGCTGTTTAGTACGTGATACAACTTTTGGCACAATTGATACAACATTTGCTAATACTGCAACACTTACAAATGATGAAATTGATCATTTATATGCTGCGTTAGAAGATGGTGATAATAATTTAAATTATTCATACATGGTTGATCGTGTTGACAGCGATGGGAATAAATATACTGATACTGTATATCCATTGCGTGGTGAATTCACTGGTACTAATGGAACAGTTTATTACTATAATAAATATCCAAAGTTTGATTATGATGAGAAATATAGAAATGAATCTAAATCAGACAATTATAATTATCCAAAAATATATCATTTAATAAGTTATAATAATGATGATCCTGATTCATCAAACGAAGATCCAATTACTAGTTACGATACATTAGTTCAGTATCAAGATAATTATGGTGAATTAGACCGAAAAGAATTTGATTTAAAAGACGAAAATTTATTTAAAATTAATAATGAATATATTAATAATAAACATAATTACAAATACTGCTATTGGCTAAATGATAGCGAGCAAATTGAGTCTGGTTTCGTTGAGAATGACTCTATTAAAGAGCATTATATTGGTGTACCACCTCATTTAACTCATGAATTTTATATATCATCTAATAGTAAAATTTATGAAAATGATTTAGTTACTATAAAGCTAGTAGCTACAAAAGATACACCAATTCAACCAATATTTGGTTATAGATTACATTGCACATATTCTTATGAAGTACAGACTAGAGAAGACGCATCTGATAAATTTGAAACTGATTATAGTAAACCTGAAAATTATGGTACAAAATCAGGTTATATAAATTCAGTATCATATGACGAGTCAACTGGTCAATTTAAAGTCGATGCTATAGATAAAAATTTATATAAAGATGAATTTTTATTTAATAATGACGGGTCAGCTGCTAGTGATACTATATATAAATATAACGAGCTTGTACCTACACCAATAGATGATAATACGCGTATAGTGATAACACTTTCAAACGTGACTGATGGTATATTAACACCAAAATGCTATATAAAACCATATTATATCAAACATCACTTTATGATTCCAGTTTTAAATAATGTAGTTGTGTTAGTTAAGGCAATATCAAAATAGCATAAATAATGTCCCGACATCATTTATATGATTATCGGGATATTGTTTTATATATCAAATTGTAATGGACCAATTTATTCTATATAGCATCTATAAATTATAGTGAGATTAATTATGAAATTATTACCAGATTATATAATTGAATATATGCCAGACGTGGAAGATGCTGTAGAAGAGTTACGATTATCAGTTATAGATCATGCTTACGAGCTGATACAAAGTCTGGATATAGATGAATTAACAGCAGATAATATTAGAGAAAAACTTGCACTTTGGGACATAAAGACTGAGAATATGTCTAATGAATGGTTACCAAATGGTAGATTTTACAGAATATATGCTGCAATTAATCATCACCGTACACGATTAAATACATTAAAAGCAATAGCAAAATCAGGTGGCCAATTTGAGGGTTTATGGTCGAATGAATTTAAATATAAACCAGCATATAAATACAGATTTATACAAATAAAAAGACATTATGAAGAAGGTTCTGAATTAGACGGTTATTTCTATATAAGTGGCAATACACATAGATCTATTGATGGTAAAATTCTAAGTTCAGCTAAAACAGCTTTAATGAATGATATTATCATGAATCAAAGTTTGCCAGCTGGTTATACTTATTTATATATACCATGGCCACGTCCAACATATCCGGATGAATCAAATTATTTTTATCAAGTGCATATGCTTGATTATGATAGAATTGTATATGAAAAAGACTGTGACCATCGTTGGACTTCACTAAGTAATCTTGGTGAAGATTATAAAAATGTATATTACTGTCCAGAGAATTCTGCAAATAATCAATTTTGCAAAATTACAGATACTGCTATTAAGTATGGCAGTGATAAAGATAATTGTGAATCAAGCTTTGATATATTAACTAATGACAGCGATCGAGAATATTTCAATATAGACAGCAGCTATGTACCGGCATCTACATATTACGATTGGTCATCAGGTTCAAATACACCATGGCATACACCATATTGGTTTGATTATCATTATATGAATGATATGCGTCATTCATATAAGAAGAATAGATGGCCAGTAAACGAGTCTGGTTTATACTATGCGTATGACAAATATGGTGAACGTTACATAGAAGATCCAGAATATTCTGTAGATTATGTACTTAATGATAATTGTACAGAGCTTGCTAGTACTAAATCAGTTTTCCCAAGTAAATGCAACATGCACACACGCTATGTATTTACGCCGCCTAATAGAAAAGCAGCTAATACTGGTATAGTAGGCACATATGATGAGTATCAAATTATTATAAAAGATATTCCAACTGATAAAGATAAATTTATAGCAAAAGCAGCTGAACTTACTGGATTTTCAGAAAAAGTTATTGCAGATAAACTTTCAAATTTAGAAAACTCTACTGAAGATAATCCAATTGAAGTTGCACTAAAATCATATATTGATGAGACAACTGCCGACAACATTATTAGTGAACTTTCTAGCGATGTTGAATTAATTAAACGTCCAATGTTTAATGACGATAGTGATGCACTTAATAGGTTTAGTGATACTTATACACAAGATGAGCTTTATCATACAAATGATTCTGTTGATGATCCAAATGATATTAAACATATAAGATACTTTGCACCATATAGACATGATGTTTTATTAAAACGTGAATTACATAATAGACTATTCTTGAATCATTTTAAACAGTATAAACCATTTTGGAATGAAAAAGCACCATTTGTTGATATGTTGCAACGCGAACGATCACATGAACTTGAACCAGCTGATAATAAAAATCAACAAAATTCATTATATAATCAATTTTATTTGAAACAAAGTGAGAATAGAATTCAGCTTGATGGTGATATAATTGAACAACGTAAAGAATATGTGGGTGGAATTGTTAGAGATAATAAACCACCAGTATCAGAAGTAACATTTACATCATATGATAGACCAACAAGATCACATTTAGATAAAATCTATATTGGTTATTTAAAAAGTGATACAAATCTTGCAAAAGGTATTATTGAATCACAAGGTGAAAATAAAATATTTCATAATGACTTTTTAGAAAACACAATATATTATTATGATGAACAAACACCAATTAAGTATGATCCAACTGTATACTATACATTAGCATCACTTGGATATAATAGTGATGCAAATCAGTATATTGATGAACAGTCACTTGATTATGAATCAAGTAAGTACTTAAAGCTATTTTTATATGGAAATCCAGCTACTGGTGGACTTTATTTAAATAAAGGATCCGGTGTTATTACACCACATAATGCATATAATTATGTTTCATATAAAGCATCTAATGTACATAAATTATGGTTTAACGCTAATCATATAAATACATCATTAGGTAATGAAAATACATTATATAATCAAATTGGCACTAATGATTTATATCATTACACAGAGAACTCTATTAATTTAGAATATCATATTATTGGTCTTTATGATCAAACTGGAAACAAGATTGAATTTGATTTATCGCACATCAATATGTACTGTGTAATATTTAATTATAAATATAAGTTAAAGTTTGAAATTGATGGTGCTATTGATAATATAAATGCAGCTTATGTGCTATTTACTGTTCAGAGAATACCTGGTGTAATGAATGTAATAGAAGTAGCTGATACCATTGAAACAAATATGAATGTAAATCACAGCGGTACAACTGTAGCGATGATTTCTGGTAAAGTTAATGGCATTGCAAAAGAAAATTAAATTTCATATATAAATATATATTGGAGTAGGTTATGCAATTTCAGAGCTCTTTTATAACACAGGCTGGTAGTAATTTATTTGCTTCAGCGACATCTAGTACAAATGGTGATCCATCCACTCCAATAGTATGGATGTATGCAAGAACATATAATTTAGACACTAGTGGATATTCACCAGATGCTATGCGTGCTTTAGATGCATCGGCACTAACAAATGGTAGTGGTAATAAACAAACATCAATTGGCAATGTAACTTCTGCTGTACCAGCTACAGCAACTGATAGTTCATCAGGTGTATCTGTACAAATACCAGCAGTTAGACTTACATGTGAATTGTCAAATACAAATACATATTATGGTTTAGCTAGAAATTTAGCTGTTTTTGCTAAATTAAATGGGCAACCTGATACTAGTGCTGTTCTTGCTGCAATTGCTAGAGTTGACACAGGCTATCACGTTGATGATATTCCTAAAAAATCTGATGGTGATTTTAGTGCTACAATTGATTTTATATTAGTTGTAAAAGACTCACAAATAAATACAATTCAAGCACCTACTAGTTATTATGCGTCAGCACAAACTGTTCAAGCTTTAGCTGATCGTGTAGTAACAACACATCTTGCTAATAATACTACAACAGGTGAAGATCAGAACATTTATGGCATAAAAACGTTCAAGAATAACACAAAGCATACAGGCGATATATTACCAACTGTAAATAATACATATAGTCTTGGTAATACAACACTTGGATGGAAAAATATTTATGCTGCTGGTAATAATAGTCACTATATATGTATAGGATATGACAGTAACTTAAATACGAATTCTAAATTGTCTATATCACCAGATCAAAATGGTTTTGGTCAACTCGGCACATCTGATAAGCATTGGTCTAAAATATATGCTGAAAATTATTACGTTGGTAACATAACTCTAAGCTCATATATAGCCGGTACGACAGTTACTAATGCTACAACTGCTACTAATTTATCGGTAGCACCAACAGTAACATTTTCAAATGCTACTAGTTCATTAGCAGGATCAACTTTATCATTAACTATTGGAGATTCATCAATTAGTACAACGATAGGCACTGTAAGAAGCGCGATTAAAGCCACATTAGATGGTGGTGGTAATACAATAACATCTTATTATTGTACATTATCTACAAATCAAACTATCTCAGGTAATAAGACATTTAGTGGAACTAATACATTTAGTGGAACTAATACTTTTAGTGGTCTTTATAGCTGTAAAGTAAAATACATTATGTCTGACAGTGGCTTTGGTACTAACACTAACGTTACATTATACTCAAACTTATTGCCAGCGAATGATACTGGCATTACACCTTCATTAGGAAGTTCAAGTAAGAAATTTCATGATATTTATGCATATAATTTACATGGTGTAATCCCAACTATAAATAGTAAATCAGATATTCCGCTTGGCAGTATTGTGTTGCTTAAGATTGGATTTGAGGTAAAAGTTGGTGAAGACGTATGTAATCTTACAAATAATGGTAAGTGGTTCATTAGAACAGATTCTTCTAGGCAAGCTGACACTTTGTATTTAGGAAGTGTTGAACCGGATAGTTCTTATAGTGAAGCTGTTTCAAAAAATGGTTACTATTTTAGAGTTATATCTCATGCTAAAGCCGATTATCCATTTTTAGCTATTAGAATAAATTAAAATTATAATAATAGTATTACTATTATTATGTGTATTCATTAAATTTAAACTATTCATTAAAATATAATACAATGACACAACCTGTAACAGGTTTAATAAAAGCATAAAGTAATAAATAATTTAATATAATAAAACCCAGCTTCGGCTGGGTTAATTTGTATATCAATACTAATACGATTAGTAGTAATTAATCTCTACAAGGGAGTATTAAATATGTCAGTAAATCCACATGATGATTATGAGAAATTAGCAAAACTTTTATATCCTTCAATAGAAGCTTCTGGTAATGTTTATTATGGACAAACTAGAAAACTTACATTAGACGCTATTTTAAATAGAAATGATCTTGGTTTTGAATCATGGATAAAGTCGCAACCAGTTTCAACTTATGATGAATCTGATCCATACGTAGATTCAACATTTGAATGGAAACTTGGGCCATTACATGGATCTATTGCTTTTATACCATTTATACATGATGAATATAATTATAACTATAGTGATATTTATAGTTTTTATAATTTTCCAGATACAATGTGGTTTAAAGTTATTAGTCCATATGCTGATGAGGACGACTTTATTCTTTGGCCAAAAGATGAATATATAGAAAATAATGAATGGTCATACGAAGATGCACCAGCTAAAGATTTAACATCAAATTGTTTATATGGTACAATATTTGCAAAATATAAAATAAATACAAATTGTAAAAATATTGAACATGTTATTAATTCAGGTAATTATGAAACATATGAACATTCTATAGATACTAGTTTTGTTTGTATGTGCATAACTAATAGATTTAATCCAGTCGATAGAGATGATTATTCTATTAGTGATAGACACTTTTTTATTGGAAAAGAAAGTAATGGTGAATATTATTTGTATATAAAAGTATGTACAAGTAAAGAGGGCTATTTAAATTATTATAATTTACCTATTAGACAAGAACTAACTTTTACAGCTGTAAGTGCAAGTGCTAGGGTTGGATTACAGAAAAGTAATGATAATAGTATATTTGCTATTTATCAGTATAGCTTAGATAGCGGATCTACATGGAATGATTATACATTCGGAACATTAATAGATTTAGAGATGCATCAAAATGTACGCTTTAGAATGAGTAATCCGAATGATTTTTATTATGATGAAAATACATATGTATATTTTATATTTAATCAATCAGGCATAGTTGAAGCAAGCGGCGATATACGATCAATGCTTGATCCACTTAATAGTTATATGCCACATAAGTTTGCTTTTTATAGAATGTTTTATAATGATAGCCAGTTGATAACTGCGCCTAAAATTCCAATTACAATATGTTCTCAATCAGATTTAAAATGCATTTTAAAAGAGACATTCCTTGGCACATCTATTAAAGAACCACCAAAATTATTACCGATAGTTGGTTTTGTTGATGAGTATCAACTTTCATCTAGTGAAGAATGCTATCATTCTACATTTGAAAATTGTAAACAATTAACACGTGCACCAAAATTTTTATATCGTGAACCAATGTCTTCTTTTAAAGACATGCTAAAAGGATGTTCTTCATTAAAAGAGATTGATGTTTCTCAATGTATATCATCAGGTTCTATGACATTTGATTATACTATATATGATGCTGGTCATAATAATGTTACATTAATCCATTCTACACCATCATATAGTCTTATTAAATGGGAAAATTTATTTAATACTAATAGTAGTTGGAAATTTGAGTTCATAGATGTTAATCGCAGTAGTTTTTTAGATGAATTTTTTACTTCGCTAAATGAAGACACTAAGCAACTTATAACAAATGGCTCGAATTCACCATTAAATGGTAGGGGTGATTTGCTTGATAGTACTACTATAGGTAATATGGAAAAATCATTTGATGAGAACAGCACTCATGAAATGAATACATATAATTCAGATGGCTCATTTAATCAAGAAATTTGGGGATATAAGACATTTAATAGTCCTGTAAAATTTAGAAATGGCTTATATGGTGAAGACTGGTCTATATATAACATTAATGTTAGTAATGATCCTAGAGTATATAATAGATCTGTTGTAATATCTAACGATATGTCTACTTCAGCATCTATACAGATTGGTAAATTATCTGGTTCGTCATCTGGTGTTACTAACTCAATTATATTAAGCACAGAGAAACCAGACTCTAATAATGCGGCCGCAACCATTGAGATTAAAAGCGAGGGTACTCAAATTGGTGGTGTAAATAATTCAGGCATAAAGCTTAATGCTAATACAATTAAATTAGCTACTGATAATACTTATATTGATCTTGATAATGATAGTACGTATATAAACAATGTACCAATATTAAGTAACTACATCACAAATACTAACAGTAGTGGGTTTAATATTGGAGCTTATTATATTTTATTGCTTAACATAAGTGACACAGTGCCATTATTTAGTAAATTAAGAGTTAATCGTACTTGGGATTACACTTATGGTTGGCGACTTTCAATATCACATAAAAGTGGTAGTATTACATCACAACCAGTTACTGGTGTAAAACAACTAAGCATTGATTATTCTGCAAGTATTACATCAAATATAATGTCAGCTTCATCTTTATATGGCGTTGAGTTTAAAATTTTAACACCTCTTGTATCTAGCTCAACTAGTAAGTGCATTATAGCAGTATGTACAAGAGAACCAGGTGAATACTAGTAAGGGGATATTTTATGGCAATATATACTAATTATGGCAGATTCTTAAAGGCTAAGTACTTTAAAGAAAATCTTGAGAATAATAATGATACATATATGGTACTTGGTATGGGTGATCCAAATTGGGATAGCAACAGATTAAGTTTACCAATTGCACCATATAATAGTTCAATAACAAACAGAAGTGGTTTATTACCAGATTTTACAGATTCAGCAGAAGTGAATCAGTTTTTTGATAATAGATTATCCATGTATTTTTTAGCAAAATCTGGCTTTGTTGAAAATCCACTTAATAAATATAATACAATACTTCCAAAGTTTCCATGTTTATGGAAATATGATGAAACTCCAGATGAACCTGGAATATTATTTGTTGGCGGTACACCTAAAATTTCTAACAAAGACGACTATTATAAGTATTATATTAAAAAAGATGGAAATGATTATAAGCTATGTAATATAGACACCACTGATGAAGAAATTATTAACTATAATAGTATAAATGATGACGTTTCACGTGAATATTTTGCTGAATTATATTTACGTGGAATGGCTATTGAAAATGATTGGATTACAACGCCAGGTTTATTAGGTGCAATAAAATGTAAAATTGAATTTGTAAAAGATATTGGTGCTTCTGAAACAAATTATACAGGTGGTATAAGACAATTTTATTATGGTGATCGTTATTGGGAAGTTGTGCCGGATGCTGATTTAGCATACTATAATGAATTTGAAAAAGAACATGGACTTGATTCAGAATCTCAATTAAAAGATAAAGTTAATTTTAATTATCCAACACATTTATTAATTAGTACACTTGTTAATCCAGGCTATTTAATGCAAGATTTGAATTTTGATCAGCATTTATGTGCAAGACAAATTGCAATTTGTACATCTCCAAAAGTGGCTGAACCTTTAACATACTATAGAGCTGGCGATTACATATTTAACTTTGGACAATATGTTGCTATAAAATCTGGTGATTCAATTCATTACGAAAAACCTAGTACTACTGATGTATATAATCCAATTACATTTACTGAAAGTGTTAGTTTACCTGAAAATAAAATCTTAGATTTTACATTACCATATAAATTTAATGATGCTGGAACTATTTTATATCCAACAGAAGCAGACCTTTCAACAAGTGCTGCAAGAAAATTCAATTTTATTCTACATGACTATATATTAGGTAATAGGCGAGATGCACATTCAGCTGATCGAATTGGCTATGTTATAGGATTTTAATTACATTATATATTATATACTCACTTAAGATTTAAGGATGTCATATGTATATCAAATATGTATGACATTTTTATTTTGGAGTTTAGTATGGATCGTTATAATTTATTAAATAGTAGACAAAAGCAGATTCTTGATAGAGTTTATGAATATCTTGGATTTAATGAAATTATATCTTTTGAAGAATATATAAAGTATTTTTTCTTAGATGTAAAGTATGGCACAAATTTTGATCATATGTTAAATAGGAACTTTGATCATATAGTTTCATCTTTTGTAAAAGACTATCCTGAATATAAAGGATTTAAATGCTATTGGTTAACTGAGAAGAATGCACTTGATCATATGAAAACTGGTGAAAAAGAAGACTTTGATCCAAAAGGTCTACTTAGATTTTATGTGAAAAAAGCTTATCATAAGCTTAGTGCTACAAAGATTCAATACTATATTAAATAGGACGCTAAATGATGAGTAACCATGTAATTAGTCATGGTAAAACCATGTTTGACATTTTTAATATGATTAATCCAAATTGTTATCAAGCACTTGCAATGCAGGCAATTATTGAGAACAAAAAAGATGAAGCACTTCAATTTTGTAATGAACTTTCTATTGCTTTTAACTATTATAAGTGGGATTCTACTGGCAAACAAAATAGCTATACTGATGGTTTAATTTGTGATTCAAACCTTGAAAAATGGCAAAAATTAGCTCTTATTAGAATTATTTCAAATAATGTAGAACAGTGCAAAGCTATTATTTTAGATGAACTTGAATCTGAAAAATTAGCTACTGAACAGCGACATGAATTTGCAAAGCAACATCGTGATAGTAAAAATATAGCTTTAGATAATTTAAGTCAACTTTTTGGTTTTAATTCTTTTGTTAACTTATAAATAAAGTGAAATAAATAATGGCTGCAAAAGTTATATATTATTATGGAACTGTTAATAGTAGTAAAACCATGTCACTTCTCGCGATTGGTCATAACTATGAGTCTGCTGGATTTAATGTTATTGCAATTAAACCTGCACTTGATACGAGAAGTGAATTAATTGAAACACGTGCACAAATTCCACCAAGAAAGCCTGATATTATTTTACAATTAGATGAAAGCATTTATGATTATAAAGATATAATTAATGATGCAGACGTTATACTAGTAGATGAATGTCAATTTTTATCTGAAGATCAGATTGATGAATTGCGCAATCTATCAATAAAAAATAATATTGACATTTTATGCTTTGGACTTCGAACAGATTCTAATACAAAATTATTTCCAGCAGCAAAGCGTTTATTTGAATTAGCTGATGAAATTGTAGAAGTTAAAACTATATGTCAGGTATGCGGGAAGCATGCCTCATTTAATAAAAAGGTAGTATATTCTAAAAATGCTTCTTGTAACATTGATCCAGGTTGGGATAATTTCCAAGCTGTTTGTTATCAGCATTTTTTAGATTAGAAATGTATTTAATCCGGAATTTATAATGTTCAATAAACATAAGTTATACTATTCTGTTGAAGTAAAGGATGATGAAGATGATACATATATATTTATATGCTCATATTCAACATTTAGTGAAGCTAAACAGAAATTAGATGAACTAGAATTAAATAATAATGGTAAAGTTTATCGTATATTAAAAGTAGAAAAATCTATTGAAGAAGTTTCATAAATATATAATATAGGTATTAATATGATATTAAATGATGCTACACTTTTAAGTAAAAATATTGATGGAGTTGAATGCTCTACAATGCGAGAATTTGTTTCGAAGCTTGTAAAAGCAAAAGATCTATCAATGAAAGTATATGTAAATTTAAAGCTAGTTTGCGCAGGACCAGCTTGTTTAAATATAGACAACAATTGGATAATTGCTTCAACAAATGCATTGGTATCATATACTAATGCAGTTACAACTGATTCGATAATAGTTAAAATTATGCAAGGCGATGTTGAACTATTTGAATCAGTTACACCTTGCAATGTTATTATTCCAGCTAAAGATACAGTTGCTACTTTTTATGTATGTTTAACATCTAGTACACCATATAATGAGCTCTCAAAAAGAGTTCCGCATTCTGTATTTAGATCAAGACCAATTACTAAACTTACTTCAGTTGATTTTGATAAAATTACAGCTAGTTTAAATCCTAATGGTGATGTTATTATTGATGATGGAGATGATGGTCATACTGTAACACCAAGTATACCCACTGCCACACGTGTAAGTGTATATCCGCACAATGGTAATTATACTTTTGAAGTGACATTTGATTCTCTTTCTGATGTCAGTAGCATAGTATATACTGTTAATTATGAACAAGCCCCAGTTGTTGAAGGAACTGGTAGTTCTAATCCATCTGGTAATAATATATACTTTTCATTACCAATAGAAGGGGCACCAGATATACAAGGTCTTATAGAACATACCTCAGAAGGTATTTTAGAATTAGATCTCGAGATACATGATTTGTATAACAACCCAATTGATACACTTACTTTATCACCAACTGATGGTATATCAGAATGGCTTTGGTATGATCAGATGCCAGTAGAACCATAAATGATTAATTATTATCTTTAAATACATACATACAAAGGAATTCTACTATGATGAGACGACGGTATAAAAGAGAGAATTGGATGGAAGATAACTCGTCAGATATGCTAGACATGCCTGCAATTGATGCTCTTATTAAAGAAATTAAGAACAAATATGAAGATATGTTTGATACTATTTCTGTTCATAGAAATGAAATTGTTATGCACCTAGATAATGCAGACGCAGAATTGCATATTAAAACATCTGGAACATATTGTGAATCTTATCTTATTATGCCTTTAACAAATAAACATATTGAAACAAAACGAGATGTACAGCGTTTTGTAGATAATACTATTCGTAATGCAGAAGATATTGTCGATTAAAACATAGTAGAATTGATTATAAAATATAAAGGGAGCCTAAGCTCCCTTTTGCTTTATGTTAAGGATTATCTTGATTTCTTGTATATTTAATAGCAAGTTTTTAATTTATGGAGTATTAGTATGGCAAGAAAATCAAAAGAAATAAAAGTAGAACCAAGTATATTTAGAGCAATGATAGAACAATTCCCATATAAGCAAATAACAGTAGATTTTACAAATAAAGAAGATGCTTTAAATTATGTTCATTCATTAACTAGTGATAATACAGCATGGTATGGATTGTATGAAATAAATCCTAAAGCTGAATTTCTTATATTGGTTGAACACAATCGTTTGCGACAGCATGACAATTCTATTCCAAAGATATCAAAAGATAATACAACACAAATACCTGGTCGTCGCCGACACAAGTAGCTTATTAATTATATAATTTAGGGGAACTTTATTTTATGCCTGTAGATAATAGTGATAATAGTATGATTAATCAGGTACTTTCTAATGAAGATGCTAATGAACAAGAGGATGAGTATGTAAGAAATAAAATAGAATTTATTAACAGATATAAAAAAGCATCAAATACTGCAAATAGTACAATAGATGATAATTCAAATGTAGCAAATAAGAATATTGCTATTTTAAATGCTGAAGTGCATAAAAGCGATAATGTTCGTATATCACGTGCAATGATTATGGGTAAACTAAAAGAACTTTATCCTGAATTTAATTCAAAGCGATATATTAGAGATCTTGAAGACCATGTAATTTATAAACATGATGAATCTTCGTTTGCAGGTGCGATTAGTCCGTATTGCGTATCAGCTACAATGTACCCATTCTTAATTGATGGTATTAAGGGATTAGGTGGTTTATCAGCATCTCCAAAGAATCTTAAATCATTCTGTGGAATATTTTGCAATATGGTTTTTGCACTTAGTTCACAGTTTGCTGGTGCAGTTGCAGTAAGTGAAGCTTTATTATACTTTACATATTTCTGTAAAAAAGAATGGGGTCCTGATTTTTATCAAAGAGCAAATGATATTGTTGAAACAACTTATGATGGAAAACAACGAACAATACTGCAAGAGATTCAACAATATTGGCAGCAAATAATTTATACAATTAATCAACCAGCTGCAGCGCGTGGGTTTCAATCTGCATTTGTTAACTTTTCATACTTTGATAAGTCATTTTTTGATGGTATGTTTGGAGAGTTCTATTTTCCAGATGGATCACAGCCAGATTGGGAATCATTGAAATGGATTCAAATGGAATTTATGAAATGGTTTAATGCAGAGCGTCTTAGAACCGTTTTGACATTCCCAGTTGAAACCGTTACATTATTATATAAAGATGGTAAGTTCCTTGATGAAGAAATGTTTAAGTTTGTCTGTGATGAATATGCAAGAGGTCATTCGTTCTTTACATATATTTCAGACACCGTTGATTCATTAAGTTCGTGCTGTCTAAAAGGTGATGAAGTTATTAGATTATATGATAAAGACGGCAACACATTTTGTACAAAGATAAAAGACTTTGTAAATTATAATGATTCATCTATAAATGCAGCAGGAAATTCTTCTATTAAAGAAGATACTTATATTGATTCATATAATGAAAAAGGTGACTGTGAGAAAACTAAAGTAATAGGAACCTTAAAGAAAGAGTATTCTGGTGCAATGTTTACTTTTAATATAGACGGTAATTCTATTACTGTAACGGCAGATCACAAAATGCTAGTACGTGATGAAGAAGGTAATGTTATTTCACTCCGTGCAGACGAGGTAGCAAAAAATATAGATGCTTATGAACTTGCTGTAGAGTAGTCTATATCAACATAGTATGTTACAACAACAGGATGACATACTATGTTGGAGGCTATAATGTGTGAAGAGTTCATAACGTGTCCTATATGTAATGATAAAGTAAAGAACATTATAAGACATCTACGTGGTAAGCACGATCGCTCTTTAAAAGATCGTGCTGCTGTTGAAAGTAGATTTCCTGAGTTAAAAGGAAAGAGATTGCAGATAACAGTTTTCGATAAGTCAAAAGAATATAAATGTGAATTTTGTGATAAAGTGTATCATCGTGCGAATGATATTCAGAATCACATTAGACTGTACCATCCAGAGCATTATAAAAAACACATTGTTGAAAAGAAATGCCCAACTATAACATGTCCTATATGTAATAAAGAATCTGGCAACTTAAAACAGCATATTGGTGATACACACTGTATGACATGGGATGACTTTTGTACACAATACAGCTGGGATCCTAAATTAGTAAAAGTAATAACAGACGACTATCGTAAACATTTATCTGACAATAAAAAAGAATATTACAATAGTGATAGAGGTATGCTTCGTAGAGAGAGTCAATCTATTGAGTGGCATAATAACAACCCGTCAAAAGATAGAATCACGATATGTAAGGCAATTCACACTAGAGCAATGAACGCAAAGTTACCAATTGAAACACATAGCTGTTACGGCATAAAAGTTAATTGCTATGGCAGAACATTCAGGAGTTTTTGTGAGTTTGAATTTTATGTTATATGCAATAAGCTTAATATGAAAGTAGAGTATGAACCTGGCTCATACTGTGTTAAATGGTTCAACGAAGAAAAAAATTTTTATACTACATACTTGCCTGACTTTTATGTAGAAGGTGTAGGATTAATAGAGCTTAAAGGAAATAGCAGGGATGTTAAAATAGCTAAAGAAACTCCTAAATACATTAATGTTAGTGATGTATATAATAGTCTTGGAGTGCCTTATAAAATAACAACTAATGAAATGTTCTTTAAAGAATTTGGCATTTCAATGAATTACAAAATAAGTCTTATTATAAAACAAGAAGTACTTAATTTAGCTAAACGTGGCGAGATCAAATTTACAGCACCAAGTAAGAGATCTAGGATATTAAAGAATATATTTGATGTTGATGACTTGTCAAAAGTAAGCTGTGTTACTATAACAAATATGTCAAGATGGGACAAAGACGATGGACTTCAAAAAGATTAGCTCTGTTACAATTACTAATGTTGTAAAAGAACCTGTTTATGATATTGAGCTTGATAAGAATCATTTCTTTTCTTCAAATGGTATCATATCGCATAACTGTCGTTTAAAGAACAAGCTGCAGACAAAAGAATTCAGTTTTACAAATGGCAACATTGGAATCATGACTGGTTCTAAATCAGTAATTACATTTAATTTAAATCGCTTAATCCAGCTATGGTATAGAAAAGAATGTGATAAACGAGATGTAGATAGTTTTACATTTGATGATACATGCTATAGTTCATTAAAGAAATATCTTATAAAGTTAACAGATAGAGTTTATAAATATCATCATGCCTATAATGAATTATTATGGGATATGTATGATGCAAACTTATTACCAGCATATCGAGCAGGGTTTATTGATTTAAATAAACAATATTTAACACTTGGTCTTAATGGATTAAATCAAGCTGCTGAATTTCTTGGTATTAAGTGCAATGTAAATGATAAATATTCAAAGTTCTGTCAGGAAATATTCTCATTTTTTAAAGAACAAAATGAACTTCACAGAGATAAAACAAGCTTACATCAATTAATGTTTAATACTGAGCAAGTTCCAGCGGAATCACTTGCATCGAAAAATTATAATTGGGATAAAAATGATGGATTTTGGGTACCTGAAGACACAAACCTTTATGCAAGTTATGTATTTAAACCAAATGACAATATGACCTCTGTATTAGACAAAATTAAAATGCATGGCAGAGATTATATTGGAGATTATCTCGATGGTGGCTCTGCTGCACATATCAATTTAGACTCTCATTTATCATCAAATCAATATAAAAAGCTTCTTGAATATTCTGCTAAAGTTGGTTGTAGTTATTTAACATTTAATATACCAATGACTGAATGTAAGGAATGTGGAAAAATAGTAAATATACCAGTTGATGAATGTCCTGAATGTCATAGTAAGAATATTCAAATGTATACTCGTATTATTGGTTATTTAACTGCTATTAAAAATTGGAATGATAGTAGAAAAAAGGAATTTGAGTCAAGAGTATTTAATCATCTTGATTCACATGAACCAAATGAGTCAGACGAATATATCAAGTATAACAGATATAAAGCAAAATAATTAATAAATTAATATGGCATCAATTGATGCCATATTTATTAACTAGCAAACATATGATTAAATATATTCCAGAAGATACTTCAGTTTGTTTTGCAGAAATTGCTGACGAAATTAGCTTAGGTATAAATTTATCGATGTGCATACATCGATGTCCAGGATGCCATAGTCCATATTTACAGACTGATTGTGGTAATGAGCTTACTACTGAAATTATAGATGATCTTATAAAAAAGAATTATGGGATTACATGTGTATTATTTCTTGGTGGTGACAATGATAAACTTAGGCTGATTCAATTAGCAAATTACATAAAAGAAAATTATGATCTGCTTGTTGGTTGGTATAGCGGTGAATCTGAATTAGATTTAAAATATTATGGAAGATACTTTGACTATATTAAAGTTGGACCATATATTAAAGAACTTGGGCCATTAAATTCGCGAACAACAAATCAGAGATTATACCACATCATTTATAAAAATAATTCTTTACAACTAGAAGATATTACATATACTTTTTGGAAATAGCGATGGTGATGTATTATGGTAAAACGTAATTTAGTATTAGAATATCGCATACGAAGACTTGAGAAGCTAATGAATGAAGGTGGCGCTTCAGGTCACATGAGTCATATATATGATTACACTGATTTAACGCTTAGAGATATTAAAGACATTATTATAAATTTATTTTCAGGAAAAGTTGAAGACATTACTGAGAAGCTTGATGGAATGAATATTCAATGTACATTAAATAATGATGGAAAAGTAGTATTCGTTCGTAATAAAGGTGATCTTAATTCTGAAGCTGGTGGAATGATTCGTGATGATGTCGCAGCTAAATGGGCTGGTAGAGAACATGTTGCAAATACGTATTTATCAGCATACGATACTATTGAAAAAGTATTTAAAAATATAGGTAAATCATTTTTCAATCCAGATAAGAATACAAAAATCCTTGCAAATTGTGAATGTATTACAACTGGTAAAACAAATGTTTTAGTGTATGCAAATGCACAAGTAGATTTTCATAATTTGTGGATTTATAAACGTAAAGATGAAAACAGTCAGTGGGAAAAAGATAGTGTAACAACTGATGGAATTAAAGTGCTTGAAAAAGCATGTGAAAACATTGATGGCGCACAATTAACCCCGCGCGTTGTAATTAGAGTAACTGAAAAATCAGCCGCTTTGCAAGAAGAGTACATTAGTAAAATTGAAAGTATTTTTAATGCTGATGGCTGTTCTGATGATAGTACAATTGATCAGTATAAGCAAGCACGATTTGAAAAGATATGTAATAAAAAATATCCATGGATTACAGATAATCCAGTTGGTATGAAAGCTTTATATAATCGCTGGTTTAATGATGATAAATCTACAAAATTAACTGAACTGAAAAAGATATATAAAGATAATTTAGATGAATTTACTACATTAAATAGTACAGACTATAAAGACATTGTAAATGAATGTTCAAGACCTTTAGATATATTTTTCTCTAGGTTTGGAAATGCAATTATAAAATTATGTGATGGCCTCGTAAACGCAGGTGCTGAATCACATGTTATTGACACATTAAGCACTGATTTAAAAAATATTGTTGCTGATGTACAAGCTAGTGGATCAGATGAACTTAATAAAGAGTTAACATTTCATTTAAATAGATTAGCTGAACTTGGTAATCAGATAAATGCAACTGAAGGTATTGTATTTAAATATGGTGACCGTTTAATGAAATGTACTGGATCATTTGCTGCACTCAATAGAGCTTTAGGTTTACGATTTAAGATGTAATAAGATTAATATACTAAAATTTATATAAATAAGAGGTATATATTATGAGTGCAAATTTAGAATCTAGAATTTCTAAATTAGAAAAGCTAATTTTATGCAAAAGAAAATCTAGCAAGCATATTTTAGAAAAACGTATTGCTAGACTTGAATCAATGACTAAACCTATTACAACTAAATTTGTATATATGATTCATTCAACAATGACTGATAATAATTTTTATTTTATGTCAAGTGATAGATTAAAGTTAAAATCATTGACTAATAAAATTACAGATTTATTTTTAGAATCAGCTTATTGTGAAGATGACGATAGACATGATTTATTGTTTGATCAACTTATGGATCTATGCAGAATGAATGATATTCAGTATACTGATGATATGGATGAAGATCCAATTGTAACATATGCTGAATATCTTGATTCAATTGGTATTGATCCATATGAAGATGAATATGATAAATCAGTAGATCTTGATGAAGAAATTATAATTGATGATTATAAGCCATATACTTTTATATTAATTGGTAAGCATCACAGTAGATTTTAATTTTGGAGGTAGTAATATGTACGTAAAACATGAACTTACATTTGATGAGATGACTAACTTTTTATGGGGTGAGGCACGTGAAAAATGGGTCGAGGCTACTGAAGATCAGCGCCAAATGGTTTGGGATATGCTTGAAGACTCATTTTATAATGAAGTTCCAGAAGATGTAACTGTTAATGATGCAGTTGCGTATGATTGTGATGATATATTCTTCCCTGAAGATGAGGATGAAGAATATGATGAATCATTAAAACGAAATAAACTAGAGTCAAGAATTAAAAGACTTGAAAAGCTTATGTTACGTAAGTAATATATTATAGAGCATATCATGAGCTATTATAATTTATTAGAAAGCCGTATCGCTCGGTTAGAATCATTAATATATAATGAAGAAAAAGAAGATACAAGCGTTATTAAAAAAGTTGGCAATAAATGGAGAATCCTAAAAAAGGATAGAAAACATTATTGGAATGCTGAATATGA
>AUXO011896813.1_pt1 | contig 33582 bp, 33 predicted proteins | sample 768731 | NCBI WGS metagenome assembly AUXO01 (sample SAMN02715735, study PRJNA202380) | gut metagenome | biome: sheep rumen | host: Ovis aries | place: New Zealand: Palmerston North
GTGCGCACTGAAACAGCTTATTTCACCAGTTAATATGTTTTTTTACTCTGATGTTCGGATATGGTTAGAGGATGCTGCGATTGCAGCATCCTCTTTCTTATGTTTATACTATCCCGTGTTGTGCCTTGGTGGTCTACTTGGCATAGAGTGCTTTGATGCAGACGTTGCCGGGGGCAAAATCGGGATTTTTTATTGCCTCTATGTCGCTGCTCGTCAGGAATTTTTTCCACGCACCGCTGTCGCCGTCTATAAATGACCGGGCTTTATCCGTTTTTATCACCTTATTTATGTCGCTGTCGGTCATATCCTTCCACTTGCCGTCTGCGAACACAAACGACTGACCTTTTTCAATGGATGTTTTATAGCTTGCCACGGCGAATCCGATAGTTTCGCCCTCGACAGGCGCACCCTTTGAGTATGTGATAACAACGGCATAGTTCTCTACGTCAACAGGCTTTGTCAGTTCGACAGTCTGATATCCCTGATAGCCGAGCGATGCGTCCTGCGTGTACAGTGTGTTTTTAAAATCGGCTGACATAATTTCGATCTTTATGTCCTGCTTATCAAAATTGTTGAACGTGCCCACAGCCGCAAGCTTACCTTTTTTGTGGAAAACATTTGCGGCCTTTGTGGAGTCACCTGTTTTGATGTAGCCGCTCATCACGTTGCCTGCGTCATAGCTTTGCACCTGCGAATACTTATCGCTGACAGTATGGCTTATTGCGTATTCAAGGGGCGCACAGTAGGAGATGTATTGACACATCTCACCGAGGTTTGAATTGTAAACTATCCATGCGCCGTCTTGCTCTGTCGGGGTCTTGAAATACTCCTTGGGGAAGTGGTCGTCCCAGCCGATTATCGTAACAGCGTGGTCATATATTTTAGCCTGTTTGTAGATCAAGGTCGGGTAAGTCCCGAACATACCAACTTCACAGTTTTGGGAGTCAATGCCGACGGTAACGCCGCCTCTTGTTCTGACAGCGTTTTTTATAGCCTCACGGTCGGTTGGGGCGATCATCATCGAGCCACTCAGCGTGATGCCTTCCTTGCATTCTCTTGACAGCCTATCGGCAACAAACTGCTGATAGCCGCCTAAGTCAGATTTGCTGATACCGTTTTTTACGAAAATGCCCTCCTGCTTGCCCTCGCCGTAAACGGCATCGAGCATATCGGATATCTCCATTTTCAGCTCCTTGCCCGTCTGCTTTTCGTAGCTTGTCTGCATACTTGCACGGGCAGCATACAGCCAGCAGGTGCCTGTCTGCTGAACGGGTCTTTTGAAATTTTTAAGTTCGTCGGTAAGATTATAGTAGCCGTCTGTGCCGTGGACGTAGTCATATTTCGGTGCAGCCTCGGACGACGAGTCGGCTGCCGATGAGCGTTCCGCAGCAGATGAGCTTTCCGCCGATGATGATGACGCCGCTGATGTGTCTGTCTGCGAGCTGCTGCCTGCGCAGGCGGTCATAGATACGGCAAGGCAGATTGCTGTGAGCGCTGAAAGAATACGCTTTTTCATTATTTATCCTCCCCTGTATTTGTATACAAAAGAATTATATCGCAAGATCTGTATGGATTTAATATATCATATCAAGGCGCTTTTGTCCAGACTTTTTATGCTCTCTTTGCCGGGGTTGCACAGGAGCAGGCTGCACAGGGAATGGTCGAAAAGAACGGCTGTGTCAGCGCTGCCTGCCCGCCATATGACGGGGCAAAGGAAATGCTGCCCGTAACGATAATCGACGATAGAGAATTGCTGCAAAAAATGGTCCTGGAAATGTTCAGCGAACTGCCCAAACGTAAACCGAATGCAAAAAAGTCCGGCAAAGGATCAGACGTGAAACAGCCGCATATAAGAAAAACGACCCTGCCCGAAATAAAATCGGACAGGGTCTTATCATGAAAATATATGGCGGAGAAGGAGGGATTCGAACCATAAACAAAGTGCGAAAAGCCTTTATTTACGGGCTTTCTGAATATTCCGCATAAAAACGAGCGTTAAGGCCGCACGAATTGTGCATACAAAACGCTTAAACCGTGCATGCTCGCCGCACCATTGTGCATATAGTTGAATGGCAAAAGATCCTGCGGTAAAATGTTGTTACACGCAAATTGCGTGAATTCAACAAAAGGAGGTCATTGTCATGACCAATTACCGTGAGATCCTGAGGTTTCAATCACTCGGGATGAACAAACAGGAAACAGCCGCAAGCGTAGGCTGTTCCAGGAACACAGTTGCAGAAGTGCTGCGCAGAGCAAAGGAAAAAGGGCTCAGATATCCGCTTCCACCCGGAATGACAGATGTTATGCTTGCTCAAACCTTGTACCCGTCAGCAGCTATGAAGACTGTGTACAAAATGCCGGATTATGCGTATGTTGCTAAAGAAATGATGAAAGACGGCGTAACACTCAACCTGCTGTGGCTGGAATACTGCGAAAAATGCCTGGCATCAGGTGAAACGCCTTATCAGTCTACACAGTTCAACAAGTATTACAGAGAATATCTGGCAAAGTCAAATCCGTCTATGCATCTGAATCATAAGCCCGGTGAGATGATGCAGGTAGACTGGGCGGGAGATACTGCATCTATTGTTGATACCGATACAGGTGAACTGATCCCAGTGTATGTCTTTGTAGCTGTACTTCCGTACAGCGGTTATGCCTTTGTTGAAGGCTTTTTATCTATGGATCAGCAGAGCTGGACAGCAGCACATGTGAATGCATACAAGTATTTCGGCGGTGTTGCAAGGATAATTCAGTGTGATAACCTGAAAACCGGTGTGCTGCATCATGGGCGAAAAGAAATAGAACTTAACAAGTCTTATCAGGAGCTGGCTGAGCATTATGGTACAGCTGTTCTTCCGGCCCGTGTCCGTGCTCCAAAGGATAAAGCTATGGTAGAGGGCACGGTAGGCGTCATTTCAACATTCATATTGGCTGCACTAAGAAACCGAAAGTTCCTTTCGTTGTCAGAATTGAATGAGGCTGTCCATGAAAGACTTTATGAGTTCAATCATAAGCCTTTCCAGAAGAGAGAGGGCAGCAGAGCAAGCGAATATGAACAGGAAAAGCCGTTTTTACTGCCGCTGCCTGCACATCAATATGAATTGTCGGTGTGGAAGGTCGCAACAGTCGGTCCGAATTATCATATCTCAGTTGACGGTATGAATTATTCTGTCCCGTATGAATACATCAAGCAAAAGGTCGATGTCAGACTCACACGCAGCGCTGTTGAAGTGTTTTTCAATGGCAGCAGGATATGCTCACACATACGTTTGTATGGCAGTAAGAATCAGTACAGTACTACCGAGAGTCATATGCCTGAAAAGCATCAGAAGTATCTGCAGTGGAACTCACAGCGGTTTATCAGCTGGGCAGGCAAGATTGGTCAGAATACCAGAACTGTTGTCAGTGCCATCTTGTCCGGGTACAAAGTCGAGCAGCAAGGCTACAAAGCTTGTATGGGACTATTAAAGCTGTCTGACAAGTATACTCCTCAAAGGCTTGAAAATGCCTGCAGAAAGGCATTAACTTTTACGCCGAGGCCATCGCTTAAAAATGTTCAGGCTATTCTGGCCTCCGGGCAGGACAAGCAAGACAAGCCACAGACGGTAACTAACTCTTCAAAATACGGATTTACAAGAGGAAACGAGTATTATGGAGGTAAAAAGTGATGCTTACAGGAAATACGATCACAAAGCTGCAGGAAATGCATATGACAATGATGGCAAAGGCGCTAAGGGAGCAGCTATCTGATCCTGAGATGAACTCGCTGAGTTTTGAGGACAGGATAGGACTTATCGTCGACCGAGAATGGACTTCAAGGAAAAACAATCACTTGAAGCGTCTGATCAAAAATGCCGGATTCTCTGACACAGAGGCTTGCATAGAGAATGTTGAATATCACAGTGACCGCAATCTCGACAAAGCACAGATCACACGACTGTCGACCTGCAATTACATTACAGAGCATCACAATGATATTCTCCTTGGCGCCACAGGTTCCGGTAAGACTTATCTGGCTTGCGCACTGGGAATGGCGGCGGCAAGGAATTTTATGAGTGTGAGATACATTCGTCTGCCTGACTTGCTCGTGGAATTATCGATCGCAAGAAACAACGGGACATTCCCAAGAACTATGCAGCAATTCAAAAAGCCGGCGCTTCTGATAATAGACGAATGGCTGTTGTATCCGCTGCGGGAAACAGAGGCGAGAGATATCCTTGAGATAGTTGAGACCAGATACAAGAAAGCATCTACGATATTCTGTTCTCAATTTGATATCCCGGGCTGGAGAGAAAAGATCGGTGATCCAATAATGGCTGATGCGATATGTGACCGCATTGTTCACGACTCTTACACGATAGTTATCGACTGCAAGGAATCGATGAGAAAGAGAAAAGGTATGAACGAAGAGGGTTGATATGGCACCTGCGTTGCATCAAACAGACCGACTTGCGTCGGTCATGAGTTTAACGCATTAAGGTTTTCCAAGGAGAGTGGGTCTATGCTTAAGCATAAAAAAAGAGTGACGCACCCGGCATCACTCTCCTTGCTAAACCCCGTATCAGGCGCTCAGGTCGCACTCCTGCGTTCCCTTATCCTCCTGTACGGCTAAAAGCATACTAATGATACCATGGCACATGTATATTGTCAATACTCAACCGCGCGGAATCCATGCACAATTCAAGCGTTCTCCGTGCACGGTTTCAGCGGAAACCATGCACAAAACGAACGGTTTATGTGCACTCACGGAGCGGAATATGCAGACAGGCACCTCGACAAAGGAAAAATGCTTCGTTTTGCGACCTGTAACTACATCGACGAGGGCAGGCATATCATACTCAAGGGTGCATCGGGAAACGGAAAGACATACATTGCCTGCGCTCTCGGAAACGCCGCCTGCCGCAAGTTCAAAAGCGTGAGATACATCAGACTACCGGAACTGCTTGACGAGCTTACAATTGCAAGAGCGAACAATGAGCTTGCCAAGGTCATCAAGGCATACAAAAAGGTCGATCTGCTTATCCTTGACGAGTGGCTTATCCGCAAACTCACGCCAAGTGAGAGCATTGATCTGCTGGAGATCATCGAAGCCCGTGTGTCGCGTTCTATGATATTCTGCACACAGTACCACACCGAGGGCTGGTATGACCGTATCAATTCCGAACCGGATAACGGCAGTCCCATCTCCGAAGCGATAATAGACAGGATCGTCAACAACGCCTATGACATCATGATCGACGGCGAAGTCTCCATGAGAAAGCGTCACGGTCTGCCGGTGGGGGCTGAGCCGTGACGATCACGAAAGACGAACTGGACAACAAGTGGTGGTCGCTATTCTTGCACTGCAAAGACCCCGAAGCCGCTAAAGCTGAAATACTCGCATTATTCTCCGAAGAACCTGATGGACAGCATGAGTGGTCGGAGCAAGATATCTATGAGCAGATGAAGAAGATCATCAGCAAGTATTAATAAACATTGATAGGTGAGCCTGCTTGGTGATAAGTCAGGCGGGCTCATTTTTATTGTGGTTCTCTACTCCGTGAAAGTGGCTCTCGGAGTCCGTGCAGATGGCACTGGCGCGACGGCGTATACAGGTATCGGTCTGAGATTTGAAATTGTAACCGGCCTTAGCCAGTTTTTCATGAAGCTCTTGATAGTTCTCGATGATACCGTTATGTACAGCGATAACATTCTCATCATCGGAAGAATGAGGATGTGCATTGACAGCAGAAGGCTCACCATGAGTAGCCCAGCGTGTATGCCCGATACCACAGTAGCCCTTGACAGCCCTGCCCTCATCGGTCATCTCGATAAGCACCTTCAGTTTGCCTTTTTCCTTTATTATTTCCGTATCCTTTTCACCGTCACGCACAGCCATACCTGCCGAGTCATAGCCTCTGTATTCCAGCTTGGCAAGGCCGTCCAATAAAATAGGTGCTGCTTGTTTTGTTCCGGTAAAGCCTACTATGCCGCACATCTTTATTCCTCCTAAAAATCACCGCACACTTTTCACAATGTGCGGCAAATATGTCATTTAGCTTTCCACGGTTCATACTTTCCAAATTCAAGTATATCTGCAATACGCTTACAAGCATGTCCATCACCATAAGGATTACAAGCATGACTCATTGAATCATATGCTTCTTGATTCTCAAGTAACTCTTTAAAGTTCTGATAAATCGTTTCTTCATCTGTGCCTACAAGTCTGAGGGTACCTGCTTTAACACCTTCAGGGCGCTCTGTTGTATCTCTCATAACAAGTACAGGCTTTCCATAGCTTGGACACTCTTCCTGTATTCCACCCGAATCAGTAAGGCAGAGATGACATCTTGCCTCAAAGTTATGACAGTCAAACACTTCTATTGGCTCAATAATGTGTATCTGTTTGCAGTCCCCAAGTTCTTCATCAGCAGCCTGACGAACGACAGGATTCATGTGAATCGGATAAACAGCCTTACACTCGGGATGCTCATCAAGAACTCTGCGGATAGCCCTGAACATATTGTGCATAGGTTTGCCGAGATTCTCACGTCTGTGCGCAGTAATGAAAATCAGCTTTCCACCACCGACCCAATCAAGCTCGGGGTGAGTGTAATCCTCACGAACGGTATGCTGCATTGCATCAATTACCGTATTGCCCGTAATAAAAATGCTCTTGGAATCCTTGCCCTCTTTTATCAGATGATCAGCCGCAAGCTGAGTCGGTGCAAAATTATACTGACTTACAATGCCGACAGCCTGACGGTTGAACTCCTCGGGATAAGGGCTGTAAATGTTGTATGTACGCAGACCGGCTTCGACATGACCAACTGGGATTTGGAGATAAAAGCAGGCAAGCGCAGTTACAAACGTCGTCGAAGTATCACCATGAACCAGCACCACATCAGGCTTTTCCTTTTCAAGAACTTCCTTGATGTGATTGAGAATATTCGTGGTAATATCAAACAGCGTCTGCTTGTCCTTCATGATGTTAAGATCATAGTCAGGCACAACGCCGAATGTTTCAAGCACCTGATCAAGCATCTGACGGTGCTGGGCTGTAACACATACAATTACTTCAAGACCATTTCTTTTTTTCATCTCGTTGATTAGAGGACACATTTTTATTGCCTCAGGTCTCGTCCCAAATACGGTCATAACACGTTTTTTCATAATATATTTTTTCTCCTTATGGTTTTCCACTATTTGATCTATATACATATTAATATCCTAATATTGCTTATTCAACATTATTCCTATTGAAAATCAACAAATAAATTTACAATCTCTTTTAAATATGAAGGAAAATATAATGCAACTTCTTCATGCTTGCTATAATCCTTAATGTCTTTAAAAACTTGAAATCCGGATTTTTCCAAGTCTCTAATCAAATATTGAATATGTTCAGCATATGTATGCTCATTAATTGAATAATGAAGATATATTTTTACATTTTTTCTACTGCTATTTTGTATTATATCAGGTAATAAACTATTTAACTCACCAACTGCGTTAGGATTATCTCCGCAAATTCCTTTTAAAATATTAATTTTTTCTTCATCTGAAAGGTAATTCCCAATATAATATTGTGGAGCACCTGCTATTATTGTATTAGCTTTTTCAAGTAAACCAAACATTATCGCACAAGTTCCACCTTTACTGCTCCCGGCAGTTATAAGTGTTTTTATAGATAATTCCTCTCTGATCTTATCAATAAGCTGAATCACTTTCGTTTTAACATAATAATCACCTGATTCTCCCAGGTAATATGATCCACGATGCTCATATCCAAAATCATCTAAAATAAACAATTTATTGCACTTTACCTCTTTTAGCGTCCTCATGTAATTATAGCTCGCACCGTTTTTACCTGGGAAGCCGCTAAATACAACAATCAATACATCAGATGATCTATTTGTGTTCAAAATATATTTCAGTTGATTATCAAACTGCTTTTCAGCTATTTTAATACGTATAGAATTAATTAAATGCCTTGATCTTTTAACCAAGTTCATATCAGCATCTCCAAATTATTAAATATGGTACACATTGGGTAATTCGCTAATATTATGGCAATCTAGAATTATTTTATCTGCAAGTTTATCCATATTCTCTATTATTTCGTTATGCTTGACCATAATTACAATAAAGTCAACTTCTGAAATAAACTTATCAAGATCATGATATTGATTATTAACTACATCTTTTGTTATATATGGATCATAAACCTTCAAACCAGTTGCGAGGTGTCTTTCCTGACTTTCAAGGAGCTGAAGTGTAGGACTCTCGCGCATATCATCAACATTTTCCTTATATGTAAGACCATACAAACCAACACGAGAAATATCCGTCATACCATTTTCTTTCATAATCTCATAGATACGATTAAGTACAAAATCAGGCATACCATCATTAGTTCTCATAGACTCATCGATAACCTTAGCAAGACTCGGGTAGTCTCCAACTAAAAACCAAGGATCAACAGAAATACAATGTCCACCAACACCGGGACCCGGCTGAAGAATATTTACGCGAGGATGCATATTGCATATCTTGATGATCTCGTATACGTCCATGTTGTCATGACGACATATTTTAGCCAGTTCATTAGCAAATGCAATATTAACTGCACGGAAAGTATTCTCTACAACCTTTGTCATTTCAGCAGTCTTTATATCAGTTACAACGATCTCGCCCTGACAGAATGAAGAATAAAGATTCTTGATTTTCTCACCAATAGCTTTGTCATCAGCACCTATGGTACGATTATTATGCAGGAGTTCATAAACCATGTTGCCAGGTATAATTCGTTCTGGGGCATGAACAAGATTTATATCTTCACCGATAACAAAACCTGATGCTTCAATCTCTGGTCTTACATACTTCTCAATAGTACCTGGCGAAACTGTTGATTCAATTACAACGGTAGCACCTTTCGGGGCGACTTTAAGAACGTCCTTAACTGCAGCAACTACATAACAAGCATCAACCTTCTTACTAAACTTATCATAGGGGGTAGGAACAGATACAATGTATGTATCTGTTACTTGATACTCTGTAGTAAATTTAATACCAGCCTTAAGTGCTTCATGAAAAAGATCGTCAAGTCCATCTTCTTTAAATGTTGTTTTGCCAGCATTAAGTGTTGCAACTAACTCCTTATTGTAATCAGTTCCTATAACCTCAACACCATGTGAAGCCATCATAAGAGCTGTCGGAAGTCCGATATAACCAAGTCCAATTACATTAATCATTTTCAATCCTCCAAATTTATTATTTTTTTCAGTGCAATATTAAAGTTTTCAAAACTTTTTGCCTCTTCATCTATACGAAAAATTATTTCTTCCTTAATGTTTGAAGATAATAGTTCGTCTGCTTTTTCCTTTATCTCATTATAATTCAATCCATTATAGTCAGTAAAAAAATACCAATCAGAGTAACCAACTCTTTCAAGTATGTCCAATGCTTTGGCTTTATGTTTCTGTTCAAACGAATTATTTAGAGATATGCATATCAGCGGCACCCCATTTCGGAGTGCAAGAAGAGTTCCATGAAAATATGTGGTAAATAGCAGCTTAAAATATCGAAAAACATATGCCCATTCATATGGCGTAAGGTCATAAAGATTTACATCTGCTTTTTTTACATATACATACAAAGCAACTATCTGATATCTCTTTCCATACATCGAACGTATCATCGAGCACATTTTTTCATTTCCCATCATGCCTATGGTAGGCTTTGAAAAATCAAAACCCCTTTTAGCTAGTTTTTGTTTTAAATCTTTTTCATTAACAGGAATCGAGCGTATATCCAAAAACGCTGTCGGATCACAGGTATGTATTGGAACGCTTTTGCTCCCACTCCATTTAACAAAATCTTCTGTCGCATCATCACGAACACCCACGAAGCTGAAATCGTTAAGACTCTTCCCTATTGCTTCTTTTTCAGAAGCCGTACACTTCAAAAAATCCATTCCGTAACAGCTGGCGGCATAGCTCATTTTTTTACAATGCACTCTCATATCAGGAAGATATGGATTTGGAAATCCTCGTACAATATGATTCCATACTGCATCACTTCCAACAATAACAACATCATAAGATGAGTTAATATAATCATATAGCTCATCAGCAGAATCTGATATTATTTTTGTTTCTGATAAAGGTAGATTATTGATTGAATCATAAAAAATTGTCGTTCTATTATTTAATCTTCTAATCATTGTAGGATCTAAAATCAGTTTTGCACATTTCTTGGCTTTTATTATTATACTATCTGATTTGATGTACTTTGAAAAAGTGTATTGATAATACTCATCAATTTTTTTCATATGATAATCAATAATCTCAACTTTAGTTTCAGGAAATTCGGATGCAATTCTTTTGGACAAAGAATATGCTTGCATTACTGCTCCATTATTAACGCTTCTGTGAAAAGTTAGTATGCCTATTCTTTTCATTATTTCTTGCCCCCATCAATATTATAATTTCCTTTTTACTACTCGTTTTATTAGTATTATCGATTCCTTAAATTCTTCTGATTTTGAATATATCAATAAAACAATAGTATTTGATATGATAACAGCGGTAATGGCACCAACAACCAATGAAATGATACTATTCTTAGGGCATATAAGATATGTCAGACCCTGTGATATACCACAAGATAGAATTAACATTCCAATATTTAAACAATACTCAGCATAGTACTTTAAAACATTTCTTTTAAAAATGCTTTTATAAATCAACATCGGATCATACCAAAGCTGAGTAAGTGCACGCGAAATAATTGTTCCAAGTATTATTCCGACAACTCCGATATTATTTGCTAAAACAATAGAAATAACTATATTCAAGACAGCCATGATAACAGGACGGTATTTTCCTTGAATAAATAAACCATTCGCAGTCCTAAACTGTGATACTGGGCTTAACATGCCCTTTATATAAAATTCGCCAACTATAGCTGCTACTATCACTGAAGAGAATACTCTACTTTCTCCTTGCCATATCTGCATAAATCTATTAAATAATGTCCATAAACAAGTAGAACACATTATGTACAACCAAAAACAAATAAAATTCATTTTTTTAAATACGTTGTACTGAGCCTCTTTCTCATTATACACTGCATAATTCCCTATACTTGCAGATGTTGCAGTAAAAATCTGCATTATAAAATTATATAATTGGTTAGAGATAAGAGTATAATTTCCTAAAATACCTACTGTAGTTGCTCCAAAAATCGATGACGTAATAACACTGTCAGTTCCATTTAATACGGTACTCGATACCTTATACAATGCTAATGCCCTTACGTCATTAAACAATCTTTTAGTTTCGTCTTTGGTTAATTTTTCTTTTGAACTTCGTTTTATTACTGGATATTCTTTTTCTGCTACCTTAGCTATATAGTAGTTTTGAAAAATATTAATACCAATACCTATTGTAAGGTATACAATGAAATTCCTAAAAACTATCAGCGCAACGCATTCAATGATTGTTCTTAGCACAGCTATAATTATTTTACTTTTTGATACTATATAGTCTTTTTGAGCTGCAGTAAGAAATGCGCCCTTGTATACCATCAAATATGATGATGCAGTGTTAATTATATAAAACAAAAAAATGAGTCGTAGATTTTCCTTTATATCTGGGGCATTTTTTATGATATATTCAAGAAACGGCACAATTATTATACCAGCTACAACCACAACAATTGCTATAACACGATATATCAATTTATAAGTATTCATATACTTACATATCTGCTTCTCGTCATTATCAGCTATTGGTTTATATAGCGCATAAGTAATTGCAGATCCAATTCCAAGTTCAGCAAATGAAAGAACCACAAGAATATCAGTAAATACACTAGATACTCCTGCATACTGAATTCCGAGAATCTTAATAAATATTGTTCTGGTCAAAAATGCTGATATTATTGAGAATGCTCTTGCCGCAATACCGCCTAAAGCATTAAAAAACACTTTTTTGGTTCTACTATACTCCATGATATGATCTTCCTGTTACCCCAAATTTATGGTCTTATATTTTATTAAAATTGTGAATTGCTTTATGTGAGTTTACATAATAAAATCCTTTGCAATTGATTGAGGAGAAAATGATAGACAGGGTGTCTTTAAAGATGGATCATTACTAATATTATTTAAAGCATCTAAAATACTTTTCTCGTTATTATCACTAAAAACATATCTGTTATATTTAGAAAAATATTCCTTGATTCTGCTAGCATTTTCACCGTCAAGTACTAATAAAATGATTTTATTTGTCATCGCGTAATGATATGCCTTTCCTGGAATCTGCGTCCCGGATCTATTACAAATGCATATAAGAACATCCACTTCCTGCTCTTTCTTCTCAACTTCCGATACAGGTACACGTACCTGTTCGTGTACAATGACATTTTTAGTGCTTTCTAATATAACATCAGAAGGTCCGATTATCTCCAAAGTATGCTTCGAGTTATTGATTGCCTTGTATAGTGGCAAAATATCTCTGTCCCTCTTTTTATATGCACCAAAATAACCCAGTTTCAAAGATGAATTAATAGTAGTTTCATTATATGTTATCTCTTTTTTTCGTACTGGGATTGGTAAAAATGTCATTTTATTTGAATATTTCTTGTATATCTGCATTTGTTTCTCCAAAGTAAAAGGAGAAACATAAACAACTTTGTCGGCCAATTTGATCAATGATTTTTCAACCATTTTTATTCTTGCCTTAGATCCTGCGGATTGATTTATATCTAAAACAAATGGATCACCCCAATATTGAATCCATCTCCCAATTTTAGGTTTATTTTGTTTATATATCTTTTTCGCAAGATAATGTGAGCTTTTGGGATCGGATGAGGAAATCATCAAATCATAATCATCGATTAAATTAATCTTATTTATTTGCTTAACTTTAAAATACCATGTATCCCATATAGAAATTGAATTATATATCTTTAAAGCTATTTGAAAAAATTTGAACTTAATTTTTTTATTCTCATTCGATATACTATTCTGTCTTGAGTTCACTTCATTAGCCTTTTTTATAATATATATAAAATTTCTTACAGGTGGTAATTTCATTGATTCATCACATCGTCCAAATTCAATATCCGGCTCTCGACTAAGAACATCTACTATATGACCATTATCACAGAGTCCTTCAATCAATGCGTTATTTCTTATATTCGCTGACGATCCACTTTGAATATATGATGAAATAACAAATAATATCTTAAGCTTTTTATCCATGCCTTTCTCCTCATATTTATGATTGATAATTAAGTAGGTTTTATTTGGGTGGGAGATCGCTTACACTATTTACTCTTTCTTTAAGGCTGTACTTCACCGCAGTAATGCCAATTGCAATTGTTCCCCAAAAATTTGTATCAGACCATAGTGAAGCAGAAACAAGCAATTTCCCTAATGCACAGGAAAACAGTGTAATGAATGCATATCGCCATTTAAAGTTTTTAACATATATAAAAAACATTATAAAACCAATGAACAGTAATATAATAAATATTGAACCTCCGATATAACCCATATCGATCAAAACTTCAAGAAAAATATTATGAGGATATGAACCAACGTAATAATATCGCGATGAACAAAAGCCTGAACCAAAAGCTCCGCCTTCTGATATTAGTGAGTATGCTTTATACTTTATTAAAGCTCTACCATTATCATCAGCTATTATTCCATTTATCAAAGCATTTATTGAACGAGATTTGATTCCTAATTTAGAAAGAAAAAGACCAATCTTAATTAAAAAATCTGAACTCATACAAAAATATCCAAGTACAACTGACAACAAGGTGATTCCAAATTTAGCAGTTTTCTTAAACTTATAATCAATACCAAACATTAAATACATAAAACAGAAAATAACGATACATATTAAAGGTCCTCTAACACCAGATGTCAACACCATCCAAAACATTATTATACTTATAAAACCACTAATGATTCTATAAAGTAATTTGGTGCTATTAATAACGTTATAGAACAATATGAATAACGGAAATAAAGAGTTATATCCCATTGTACCGCTGTATGTATCATTAGATGTGATTGTGCTCTGCGTAGTTGAAAAATTATTTGTGAGGTACAGAAAAATATAGTAAATAGAGTTAATTGTAGCAACAATAGTCATACTTTTCATAAATTTTTCCGGTTCACTATATAAACAAATAATTGGTAATATCGTAAACCCTGAAGCAAATGCAAATACTTGTTGTGTAATAATCTGATTTGTTTTCCAGTCAGAGCTTTTTTCAAAGAATATTGGAATATATTCCTGATGATTCAGACAAGTAATACCAAGAAAGACTAACAAAAGAACAATAATAAACATCGTTGCTTTAGTAAACCATCTTTTTGAACGATATAAATAAATTAGCAAAAAACCATATATAAGAAAATATGTTATTGTGTATGAAAAGTCTACAAATAACGTAAAACGATATATTGCTAACCTAACAGCATTGCAACACATATAGCATATTATAGATAAGTCCAAGAACATTTGAGGCGTAATCTTGATTTTCACGTTTTGCATTGTTTTCTCCCTCAATTATTGAGTATAGATTTAATAATTTGTTGCAAATCTGTACTCTCATAAAAACGATAACAGTTTTGTCTCATTGTTTCATATTGTTCTTCAATAGTTTTGATACCTTCTGCTATCTTTTCTGGTGTCATTTCATCTACACAAACACCTATCTTGTATTTATCAAATACCTGAATTAATGCTGGCAACGCATGACAAATCATAGGTATTCCACAGCCTGCATATTCATAAATCTTGTTAGGAGCACAATACAGAACATTTAACTCATTTCCTTTTTGAGGAATATAACTTAAGATTCCTATATGACTTGACTTTGTAATATGCAAATGTTCTGGCGGAATAATGAACCCTAATCTTAAAACATCAGGATATTCTTTACTCATATCGATCCTTTGTTCAGGTATTTGTGTATCTTGCCCCATTACACATAACTGATAATCTTCACCAAGTAAACGAACTGCTTCTGCATAAGCATCGAGTCTTCTTTCTGCTCCGATCAGACCTTGATAGATTACTGTTTTCTTTCCGTTATTAATTCTACTTATGATCTTCGTTGTTTCAGGTTTAGGTGAACCATTAGGAATATCATATGGTTTATTGGGAAGAACTACAGGAGTCTTTTTTAATCTCCACCAGGCTTTTGTAATATGTGCTCTATTGATTTCAGGAACTACTACTGTTTTTGCATGCCTTCCATATCGTCCCAGATTAACTTTTTGTAATCCCAATATATCTAATTTACGTATTTTGGCATTGTTATATCTTGATACAGTATTTACTAATTCCATTAGCTGCATGATATGATTCCTGCAACCTAATAGTCTATCACCTAAGAGTAATACTGTATAATCTGTACATGTCCATATATAGTCATTCCTGCTTTTATATTTTTCAAAATATCTTTTTAATAAACTTATTCTTTTTATTCTGTTAAGTATTGAAATTTTTGAATGCCTGAAATTTGTAATATCAAGTATATTAACTTCATATCCTTTCCCAAAATCGTACTTTTTTTCGTTACGAACAATTAAATCGACCTTGAGCCCAAGATCAATAAGATGTTTCACAAGTGTTATTATTGGAGGATAAGAAGATAATTCAGCATAAGCAACAACAAGTATTCTCATAATTACACATCCTTTTAAATGCTGATCCATTATAAAATCAATCTTCTATATATTTTTTCGACCATATCAAAAACTGCGTCTTCACTAAAATTCTTTAAAGCAAAGTCTGATATTTTCTTTGAGTCATATGAACGGCGTTTTTCAAATATTTCATTCATTGCATTTATCATTTGCTTCTCGTTATTAGCTTTAACGATAATCCCAAGACTATCATCAAAATATTCTAAAAACCCAAGTGCGTCTGTACATATTACAGGTTTTCCACATGCCCAGCCTTCAATAACGGGTACCCCAAATGTCTCAAGATTGCTGGCACATATAAGAGCATCAGCTTTTTGGATCTCTTTTGCTGTTTCTTTTCTGCTCCTAACGCCAAGTAAATGGATTTGTTTATTTCTGCCGAGCTGATCTATCTGTTTTTGAAGCTTTGTAAACTCCTCTCCGCCACCTACAATATTTAACTCCACTTGGTCGTTTAATAAGAATGCATTTGCAAAAGCATTTATCATCAGATCAAACCTTTTTACAGGAACTAATCTTCCCACACCAATGAAGATAAATTTTTCACCATTATTATTCGGTGAATAACAAAATTCATTGTTTATTATATTGGGTATAATAGTAATTGTCTTTTTTGTATTTACCAACTCATAAATACTTTTTCTTAATGGCTCTCCAACACAAAGCATAGCATCTGCATTATTTACAAACCACTTAAGATTATCCAAATAAACATTTGAAAGCTTCTTAGTTAATACCTGTGTCCAATGTTCTGTAGCTACTATTCTGATGCCTTTTTTTTGATATTCCGCATGTATTAAATGGTTCATTATAGCGGGAAAATGAACATGAATCAAATCGGGAAGTCCATTTTCTTTTTCAATTTTTTTATATAGCCTCTTACAGAAAAACATTTCCGCTTTTTTTTGTATAATAGGTAATGGACGAATTGGAATACTACATTCATACGCAACAAAGCCATCAAAAATATTTTTGCTAATTCCCCATTTTCTTAAATGGTTTATCGGTCTGAAATCCAAACCAATGTATATAACCTTCAAACCATGCCTTGCAAGCATAGCGGCTTGTTCAAACTCAAAACTACCATACATGTTATTCTTTTTCGTTGGTATAGCTTTGCCAATCACCCATACATACATGACAGTTAAATCCTTCCAACTTTAAATATTTGAGAAATTAATAAAAATTATATCTAATGAACATTCAGAAAAGAATCCATAAATATATATATGATTCAGTATATCTTGAAAATCTAGGAACAATTAATCAGATAATAGTTACTCTTCTTGACATCTGACGTATTAAATCGTATCCATCCCAAACAAGAGCGAAATCCATAGATTTGCCCATCGGAACGATTCGATCTATACCAATGGGTCTGCTTATTTCAAGAAAGCTCTCAAAGTCTTCTTTTTTCACACCATAATAAGTTAATGTTTGACAGCGAACATCACAGACATTGACTATGTCAGCTAAGGAATCAATATCCTTTTCAAAGAAAAATCCACAGCTATATTTATAATTCATCAAGTCTCTGTCTATTTCATCTACATTGAGTCTTATTATAAACATATCCTTGTTTTCTTCAAGTCTGACTTCCTTTTGCGATGCAACTAAATACATTGCATTAAGCTTGCCTACAGCCTGAACAGCAGCAAGATCATACCTTGATGCAACTAATTCATGTACCCTATTCCAAAAATCTTCTTTTGCTTCTGATTTGTTTTTACCCTGCCAGAAAATAATACGTGGTGATGTACATGCATTCTGATCAGAATAGTATGTGTCATTATAAAAATTCTGAATGATCATATCCTTACGTTCAGATTCCAGATACGCATCAGCATCAATAACCGCAATTGAATGACGATCGGCAAATGTTATTTCCGTGGTTCTGGCAGATATTCTTGACTGCCTTAATTCTGTAACAGTCATATCTCCGCCCCAAATCACACGAACATTGCATAATTCAGAGAATACATATGTTATCTCTCTAACAGGAGGAAATTTAACAAAAACAATGTATGGAACCAAATCCTTATGTGTAGTCTCAAGTAAGCTGCGAATTGCATCACAGATTATTGTCACTTGTTTAAAAGGCTTTCCAGGTAAACGAACAATGTTTGCATTTCCGGCAAGAAGACCTGCAGCAAAGCTAAATGCAAAGTTTACTGGTACATTCGAGGGTGTACTGTGAAAAACAATACCCTTACCGAATCGTTCGCCTACATCATCGTATTTAGCCTTTTCTTTCAGTAAAGCTCCCTTACGGCACCAAAAACCAAAAGTAGCAACATCGGGATATTCTCTGTTCTTTATGAGTATACCAGAAAGTTCATCAAGTAAAGCAATTACTTTATCATCAAAGGGTCTTAACTGCCTTACATTTTTCATACATTCAACAGTTTCGGGAGTGCCAACAACATACTGTAATTCCTTAAAATTTAGCTGCATAAGTATCACTGCACCCCCTGATCTCTGCATTTTTCAGTCTTCCGTTTATTTTGAAATATTTTCCTTTTCTTCCACAAGGACAATTATCAATTCCTTCAATAGATCCTTCATCTTCAGTTAGGAGACTATGACCAGGATAAGATTCGGGGATTGTAGATACGACCTGAATGATTCCTGTCTCTCCGATATCTGCCTCTGAAAAGTCGAGAGGACGCCGAATAATAACATCAGAAAAGTTTGAAGCATGAAGATGCCCACACTCACATTCCATATAGATGCAACCTGTCTGCTCAACCATTCCGTAATAATCATGAATATCCTTAAGACCACAGGCATCTTTCATTCTCTTATGAAACTCATCATGACTGACTGATTCCGAAACAAGTTTCTTCCAACCACCGCCATGGATCATTATTCCATTTGAAAGGTCGATTTCCAAACCATCTTCTTTCAATCTTAAGAGTTCTTTATAAAAGTGCTGCCATATCATAAAAGTGAATCCAAAAAGAAGGATCTTTTCATCTTTATGCTGCTCTAGGAAAGTAGTCAAGCCGTCGACATCCAATTTCATGTCATCATCAAGAGCGTAGATCTTCTTGGAACCAAAGATAGAAAAGCCAAGAATACCTGCGCCTCTGGCACTGAACTTTGCTCTGTTCTTCACTACAGAAGGACAATCAACAATTATCATTGGCATACGGCTTGATCCTGTAAATTCGGAAACTATCTTTACCATTGTCTTTTGCTGGTTTGATGAAGTTATTCGATCAAGATAGATCTTAGATACAGCCTGTCCCGTTGTACCGGATGAAGTCATGGTCTTAACTACATCCTGCTGAGAAACAGACTTCAGATCCATTTCCTTAAAAAGACGTACTGGGAGAAAAGGCAGATCCTTATATGATCTCACTGAATCCACATCAAAGCCCGTTGCTTTCAGCATCATCCTATATTCAGGACATTTCTCCTGATGATATTTCGTTAATTCTACTAAATACTCTGTAAGCAGTTTTCCTTTTTCTTCCTCATTCAAACTGTATGGAGGAATACTTAAAATCTCATCGAATGTCATACTAAATCTCCTCGTTGTATACACGAATTTATTATCTTGGCAATTTCTTCATGATGCTCTTGTATAAAGAAGTGGTTGCCATCAAATTCGTGATACTCACAATAGCCAATAAAATACTGTCTCCAGAGTTCCATCTCTTTTCGAGGTGTGTCTGATTCTGAATAAAAAATGGTTGCAGGAACTGAGGTCTTCATTGTCAGATTCTCGAATTTATATTTTCCGATTATAGAATAATCTACACGATATAAAGGGAGGTACATTCTCCAAAAACTTTTATTATTTAGTAGTTTATCAGGAACAGCTCCAAACTTTATGGTTCTGTCTTTTACCCATTCATCTAATTCATTATCAGTAAACCCGACCAACTCAGCTTTGCTATGTGGTTCATGTCCGGCTAAAAAAACAAAATCGGGAAGTTTTGCCTTTTTATCTGTGAGAATCCTTTTCAAGACTTCTACTAGAGCGATCGTTCCCATGCTATAACCAAACAGGGCATAAGTTCCTCCGGAATAAAGCTTTTTAAACAACCTGTATGCATCATCGGCAAGTTCATCAAAATCTTGATAAAATGCTTCTTTGTGTCTTGTACCGTGTCCGGAATATTCAAATTTTAAAAGTTCAAGATCAGGCAGATCTTTTTCTATCAGATCAAAGAATGCGGCATTTCCTCCCGCATATGTAAAACAAAATAGCTGAGGCTTACTCATAATACTTTGTCAATTCCTTATAAAGCGTCTTACCCGAATCATTCTTGGGTATCTCATCAATAACTATGACCTTGAAAGCCGCAGGATTCAGTTTAGTTTTAGCTATTACAAAATCACGTACAGAGTCAGCGATAATATCATCTGTTACAAAAATATACATATGATCATCTACACCACTGCTTGCAACTTCAATTTCAAAATCGCCTTTGATAAGTCTGTCAATCTCATCAAGATTTACACGATTACCATAAATTTTTAGGAATCTCTTCTTCCGACCCACGATATAATAGAAACCATCATTATCGAACTGAGCCATGTCACCCGTTTCCAGTCTGCCGTGACGTTCGTCACCTTTGACAAGATCCTCGCCTTTTTCAGCGTAGCCTAAAGTGACATTCTTGCCTTCATAGACAAGCTCACCTGTGCTCAAAGGCTCAGTTACTTCCTGTCCGTCAGCACCAATCAGATGGAAAACACCGCCGGGGATCGGAATGCCCATGGAACCCTTCTTCTCCACAGCCTTCTCAGGAGGAAGATATCCCATACGAGCCGTTGCCTCTGCTGCACCATACATAACCACGAAGTTCTTACCCTGCTCTGCCGCATATGCTGCAAACTTCTCATGAAGTTCAGGTGTTATCTTACCACCGGCCTGAGTCATCGTTCTGAGACTCGGCAGCTTCATTCTGAAGAATCTGAGCTTATCAAGCATCTCATAGGTATAGGGTACACCACCAAACGACGTCGCCTCCTGCTCTTTAAAGAAGCTCCAGAACTCCTTCTGCATCAAGCCCTTATCTGTCAAGAGCAAGGTCGCGCCGACCAAGAAATGAGAGTTGATAATTGAAAGACCATACACATAGTTCATCGGGAGTGTGGTTATAGGTCTTTCGGTATCATCAAGTTTCAGATACTTCACTATAGACTGAGCATTATCAAGCACATTTGTGTAGGACTGCCGCACCAGCTTCGGAGAACCAGTAGATCCCGATGTTGTGATGAGAAGACCCAATTCATCAAAAAGAGGATACTTCTTCTCATAGCCAGTTTTAAGCAGAACATAATTATGCGATTCGTGCTCAACGCTCATTCCGGCAAACTGCTCGACCTGGTCTTTGGGAAGCCACAGATACTCCGGGCTGTATGTTTCCAGAAGGTTCTGAAGAAGAGCCTCCTCAAGGTGGCTGTTCACCATAACCGGAACTATCCCGTTATTGATAAATGCAGTGTAGCCAAGAACAGAGCCGATCTCATTTCTGCACAAAGCAAAAACGAGACAACGATGTCCAATTCTCTCGGAAAGAATATTCGCTTCGGAATTCAGCACATCATAGTTCATCTGATTGCCGAGCTCATCAATGAGTGCAGTCTTTCCCTTATGCTGTTGTAAATCCCAAATTTTGCTCATTAGAATTCCACTCCATAATCCGCTTTTGCAAGCAGTTCTTTGCCTTTTTCATAGGAATTAAAATCAATAATGTCATCTGTGTCCATCATAATATCAAATGCTTCTTCCAGTTTAGCTATAAGACTCATATGTCCTACAGAATCCCACGCCTCGATATCCTGATACTTCAGCCCTGCAAGCTTGTCCTCTGTAATCTCAAATGTTTCCATAAATGCCTGATTGTACTTTTCCAAATTTGTCATTGTTAAATCCTCCTGTTATTTCAAGTGTTCTTTTCTGATCAAATATCCTTTCGGAATATATGTATTAACAGTTTTTCCAATTATTTCGTCAAGATGCTCCGGTGTAATTCCATCGCCGGGTCTCTTAAACTCTATGTCGTTATATGAAAGTTTTTCCCCTGGATGCACCTCTCTTGTTGTAACAAGACTCCTACGCATTTTCAATCTCTGCTCTTCTTCTCCATTAAGAAGACTTCTCTCTTTAGAACCTAAAGCATTGAAAACATTGTGGCACGCATCTACAAGACTCTTCATTTCCTTTGGCTCCGTGGCCATATTATTATCCATACCCATTTTTTCGTTATCAAGAGTGAAATGTTTCTCAACAAGCACAGCCCCCATAGCTATTGATGCAGCTGCAACTTCATAACCAATAGTATGATCTGAATATCCAATCACATAATCAGGAAACTCTTCCTGCAACATTACCATGTTATTCAGATTGATGATTTCGGCAGATGCGGGATAAACTGACACGCAATGTAAGATGCATAGCTGCTTGTTTCCCGTAGCTTCAATGGTCTTTACTGCTTCTCTTATTTCTTCTATCGTGGACATCCCGGTGGAAAGGACAATCGGAATACCTTTTTCACCGATATATTTCAGAAAAGGAAGATTATTTATCTCCATCGAAGCTATTTTGATAAACGGAGCCTCGGTTTTATCTACCAGAAAATCAACCTCTTCCTTTGAGTAAGGCGTAGATGAGAAGTCAATCCCAATTTCTTTACAATATGAACTCAACTCTAAAAGCTGATCTGGTGTTAATGAAAACTTCGTAACGATTCTTTTGGAGATTGGATTGTTCTTATAGTATTCATCTGCATATAACGACTCAGCAGACCATGACTGGAACTTCACACAATCGCAACCGCAGCCTTTAGCTGCGTCAATCATAGCTTTGGCGGTTTCTACATTGCCATTATGGCTTGAATTCATCTCAGCCACTATATATGGTCGTTCCCCGTCGCCTATTACCTTTCCGCTTCTAAGTGTCAGCTTTCCCATAGCATTACTCCTCAATGAAATACTTTTCCATTTTCACCATTACGAGAAACAACACGTGCAGGATTCCCCATCATGGTAACATTAGCTTCAACATTCTTTAGCACTACTGCCCCCGCCGAGATTATTGCATTATCTCCAATGGTCAGTAGTTCCCTTATAGGCGAATTAAGACCCACAAAAACACAATCACCCACAACCGTTTGACCGCCTATATCAACATGAGTAGATATTTGACAATGCTTTCCAATGACTGCATCATGTCCGATACAAGCATAGGATTGAATTGTCGTATCATCTCCAATTACAGCATCTGCACTTATAATTGCTCCTCGTTTTATAACAAGGCCTTGACCAAGTTTACAATATGGGCTAACCTGGCTATCAGGTGAGATCACACTACCAAATCTGCAATCAAGTGACTTCAGACGCTCAAATATTTTCTTTTTTGTTTTAGGCTCACCGACAGCAATTACAAACTCTATATCTTTATATTTTTCAAGAGCAGTATTTAGCTGCATCATTTCAAGTCCCATAAAAAAGCCTTCTGGCTTATTATCATCAATAAAAATGATTTTCTCCCACTTGTAAGTAACAGCATTTTGATAATCTGCTATCTCTCTTACTTCTTTTCCTTGTCCACTAGCTCCAAAAACCGCAAGTACCAACTGTAATTACCTCCACTAACAAATGCAAATTAATACCGCCCGCCATCACAATTAATTATCTGTCCTGAAACATATGATGACATATCAGAAGCAAGATATAATACCGTGTTTGCAATTTCATCAGGCTTTGCAGGCCTCTTTATATTGTTTATTGACACGTATTTTTCTATATCATTATCTGTTAATCTCGCTGTACCCAAATTTGTTTCAGTCAGTCCAGGCGCAATGCCATTAACACGGATTCCATACTGGGACAGTTCCTTTGCAGCAGCTTTTGTTCCCCATAGCATAGCCATTTTACTTGAACCATAAGCATATGCACCTGATCTGAACTCAGAAGCAGCTCTTGAAATGATGTTCACAATATTACCATTTTTTTGACGCATCATTTTTCGTGATATCATCTGCATTAGTATTGATGGCATAACAAAATTAGCCATCAAGGACTGATTCATTTCATTTGAAGAAGTTAATGCTAGCGTTTTGGCATTGAGTATTCCTGCACAGTTAACAAGAATATCTATAGAAAGTCTTTCACCTACTACTTGTTTAACAGCGCTTATAACACTTTGTTCGTTAAGCAAATCAAAATCAATAGGTTTAATCCAAACACCTCTTGATTCAGACAATTCTTTATAATAATCCAAAATTCTTTGCTCAGGCTTATATACAAATGCCCAAACATTTGCTCCATTGCTGACAAATGTTTCAAGTATTGCTAATCCTATACCGCTGTTAGCTCCGGTGATGATTGCGTTTTTATCTTTAAGCATTAAATTGTTCCTCTTATTTACTATTTATTTTTTGCAGGAAACTTCATAAGAATTAAAAACTGAATTATTCATTTGTTTCCATAATTGTTGTACAGTTTCCTTTGACAAGCTGCTTTTTTGTTTTTTTATCATTATATGATTTTGATTTATCCTTTTTTTAACAAATGAATCAAATGAACAAATATACTTTACCGGAACACCTCCATATACGCCATTACCCGGAATATTTTTGTTTACAAGACTTCCAGCAGCAATTATTGTATTTGATTCGATAGTTACTCCGGGAAGAATAGTAGTATTAGTTCCGATAAATACGTTATTCTTTATGTTTATACAACCTAATTTTTCTTCAAAATCATGAGAAGAAATCATATTATTCAACATTTTATGGATAACATCGTGTGTTACAAATGTAACGTTTGAAGCAACCCATACGTTATCGCCGATTGATATCAGCTTTGGATAAAGAGGGATTTTTCGAAGCATCATCATACAGTTATTTCCCGTATGATGAAAAATCTTATTATTCTTAATATATTCTGCTCTAGCTTCAGCAGATCCGATCATACACATTCTTATAGAATGTCTAATTCTGTACCAGTCCATAAATTCTCCTCTTATATACTTCCTAAAAACTCTTCTACTGTAGCTCTTCCATCTTGATTAACACCATCTCTATTAAGAACAACTTTAATGGTTTTCATTATTATGGTTATATCATTTATAAGAGTTACTGTATTAACATATTCAACGTCCCAATCAAACTTTTCTTCCCAAGATATTCCATTTCGCCCATGCACTTGTGCAAGCCCTGTAAAACCAGGTCTTACTTCATGGCGCCTTTTCTGATGCTCGTTATATCTGTCAAGATACCTTACCAACAACGGCCTCGGTCCCACAACCGCCATATCTCCCTTAATGATATTAAGCAGTTCCGGCAGCTCATCAAGGCTTGTCGCCCGGAGTGCCTTACCGAACTTGGTGAGTCTGACATCATCGGGAAGCAGTTCACCGTTTTCGTCACGCTCATCGGTCATGGTTCTGAATTTATAAAGCTTGAATATCTTCTCATCCTTGCCTGGCCTTTCCTGCGTGAACAGCACCGGCGACCCCAGCTTTGTCTTCACAAGCAGCGCCGTCACACCCAGCACCGGGCTCAGAACGATCAGCGCTCCTGTGCTCAGCGAGCAATCAAGCGGGCGTTTGATGTATTTCTCATAAACGCCGTAAGGCTTGTGCCTGTTTGCGTGTTTGGGAGCCTTTGCTTCGTCGATGCGCTCCTTCACAAATGCCGCACAGCCCGTGGCTGCTGCGATCGCAGTAACACCGCCGAGTATCTTCAACCCGTTTTTGATAAGCTTATTCAAGCATCTCACCCCGATTTATTCAAAGCATTTTCTTATTATCTGAATGATTATCTCCTGCTCCTCCGCAGTCATCTTGTTGTCACTCGGCAAGCACAGCCCGCGCTCAAAGATGTCTGCGCCGACATCTATCATTCCGGTCTCCTTGATGTAAGCGTTGCTTCTCGCTCTGCCGTTGCCGTTCGCCGTGATGAACGGATTGCTGCGGTAGATTGGCTGCATATGCATCGGTTTCCAAATCGGTCTGCCCTCAGCATTATACTGCGCGATCTTTTCCAACATCTCGGTTGGGCAGCTCTTGCCCTGCTCATGTATGTAAAGTGTGTCCTGTTCGCCGCGCACCTGCTTGCACATCGCGTCTTCGTCGATCAGCAGGCAGCTCAGCCAGAAATTCGGAACACTGTTCTTTTCGTCATAAGGATTCATGCTGACGGGCAGCCCCTTGAAGCCTTCCTTATAGCGTTCATATATCGCTTTCTTCTGAGCGATATGCTCGTCGAGATAAGGTATCTGACCACGAACGATTCCTGCAACAATATTGCTTATGCGGTAGTTGTAGCCGATCTCCTCATGCTGATACCACGCTGCGTCCTCACGGCTCTGAGTGCTCCACTTGCGGACTTTGTCGGCATCTTCCTTGCTGTCGGTGAGGAACATTCCACCCGACGAGCCTGTGATGATCTTATTGCCGTTGAACGAAATGCAGCCGTAGTCGCCAAATGTGCCTGTCTGCTTGCCTTTATAAGTAGCGCCCAGACTCTCGGCAGCGTCCTCAACGATCAGCGCACCGTACTTGTCGCAGACCACCTTGATCTCGTCGATCTTTCCGGGAGTGCCATAAAGGTGAGCCACGACCACCAGCTTAACATCGGGGTAGATCTCAAACGCCTTTTCAAGAGCAACAGGATCCATGTTCCAGGTGTCGCGCTCGGTGTCGATGAATACAGCCTCGCCGTCCTCATAAGCTACGGGATTGACAGTTGCATCAAAAGTCATATCGGAACAGAATACCTTGTGACCATGCAAAGTTCCGCAGTTTGGCTTTGGCATACCATACAGCTTTTCGCCTGCCAGCTTGACCGCGAGGTGCAGCGACGCCGTTCCGCAAGATAATGCAACAGCATATTTGCAGCCTGTTAGCTGAGCGATTTTACTCTCGATATCGTTGATGTTCGCACCCACAGTGCTTACCCAGTTGGTTATTATCGCTTCATCGACCCACTTTTGCTCGTCGCCGTGCATGGTGGGGGAGGAAAGCCAGATCTTCTTTTCAAAAGGTTTAAGTTCCATCACATTTCATCCTTCAAACATTTCACAAAACGCGCAATTCTGCGAAAAATAATAATTTCGCTTCCAATCTAAATTATTATACTATTTAAAAGAGACAATGTCAAGCATTTGTCAGCATTTTCCACCCCATATTCCTAAAATTGTACATTTTATTAAAAATCGAAGATTTCATCAACTATTTTTAATGAAAATACTGATTAGATAAGAGCAATTATCAAGTGATTTTTCACGCAGATACGTGTATTTTAAGCGCAAATACTTGTTAAAAATCAATATTGCTGGTAAGTTCATGCAAAACGACTAAAGCTGTTCTTCCATATAATACCAGCGCCATTTAGAATAGTATAGCTAAAACAAGTTCAGCGGACATTCCATTCATTGTGTGGAGCGTCCGCTGTGGTTATTATTGACTTATTGATGTTATGCTGCTGATCTCCCGGTCAATCTCCGTATAGGCTTTATCCCAGTCATTCTGAGGGTCATTGACGATCATGTGTCGGACATTCAAACTGCGCAGTGTCTCGATCTCTCTGCGCTGACGTTCTTCAAGTGCCGATATATAGTCGTCAAATCCTGAAAGCTGCATAGCCTTTCCGTAAGCACCGTTGCAGTGATAGTCTATGACACCGTTCAGCCAAGCCGAGCCTCTTTCGGGGACGGCTTTTTCTATCGACTGCCTTATGTCGCCCGAATAAAGATACACAACAAACGGCTCCAGCGGAGCAATTATTTCGCAAATTGAGCTTATATAGTCCGCCGAGGTTTTTGTGACAAATCCGAAGCGCATCATCGTTTCGCACATGGGGTTTTGGAGCAGAACGCAGTTGAAAACATACCGTTCATGCGGCTCGGCGGTGCGGACAAATTCGCTCCATTTATCGAGCATCACGGGGCTTTCCGTTTCCCAGGGGAGAAGATCATAGATCTTATACTGCAAAAGCCTGTCAAAAAGTTCACCGCGGAACTCGCCGAGAGGAACGATATATCCGTCTGCCCTTTGAACAGACTTTTGTTTGATAAGCGCCTGTTCTTCCGAAGAAAAGCTGCTAAGCACGGCACTTTTTATAAACGCATGAAATTCGTGATCGGCAGGGTGATCTCCGCAGCCCTCGTCATAAAAATTCGCTTTGATACTCTCCGCAATATGCTTTGCCGTTGTGCTTTTTCCCGAGCAGGGAAGTCCTTCAACTATTATAAGTCTGTTCAAATCAATGCACCTCCGATGATCTTTCGTCCGCATACGAATGCTGACATGACATTCACTCAGATCTTTTCATGATCTCGGCTCTTACTTTTTCAATATCGCTGCAAGTCAGCAGGGGGATAAGCGAATTGATCTCTTCAATGCTTTTATCCCACCACTTAAATCCAAGCAGCAGTTCGATCATTTCGTCATCAAAGCGCTTGCGAATTACTCTCGCAGGATCTCCGGCAACGATAGTATAGGGCGGAACATCTCGTCCGACAACGCTGTTTGCACCGATGATCGCACCGTCGCCAATATGTACCCCCGGCAGTATCACCGCATTCTGACCTATCCAGACATCATTACCTATCACAGTATCACCTTTCAGCGGCATATCGGCGGCTTCGGGCGGCTGCATATTCCAGCCCTCCAGCGTGTAAAACGGGAAAGTCGATACAGCGTTTATCTGATGATTGGCGCCGTTCATCACAAACTCGACGCCTGCCGCTATCTGACAGAATTTGCCTATGATGAGCCTGTCACCGTTCCATTCGTAATGATGCGTAACGTGGCTTTCAAAATCCGAGTCGGCAATGTAGGAAAAATCGCCGACTATTATATTAGGATTGCTGATCGTCGGTTTGATATAGATCTCTTTGTCATACCCGTTGATAGGGTGAACTTTATTCGGGTCGGGTCTTATTCCGTTTTTCATAGCTTCTCCTTAAAGTGGTCTTTTTAACTGTCGCACAAAAGCTGACCGCTCTCCACCAGATACCGTTTGAGTATCATCAGCTCTTCCATGAGGATACAATGCTTGAAGCTGTTGTTCCGCACACGCTCCACGCACTCGCCGAAGTCTATCCAGAGAACGCTGTCGAGTTCCTCGGCTTGCAGGGTGAAGCCGTCCTCGTCCGTGTCTCTCCACAGGGCGTAGATCTTAGACACCTGACGGTCATGGAACTCCTTGCCGAAGAACACATCATCGGAACAGATATAGCGTATGCCGCAGTAGTGCAGCTCCTCAGCCGAAGCCGTCACGCCCAGCTCTTCCTGCAATTCCCGAAGCGCAGACGGAATGTAGTCCACCCCCGCCGGGATATGTCCCGCGCTGGAAATATCGTAGCACCCGGGGTAAGAAGGCTTATGCTCCGCACGCTTTTGCAACAGCACCTGCACCTTCCCATCCCTTTTTCTGAATATCCACACATGAGCCGTCCTGTGGCGAACGCCTTGCAGGTGCGCGGTCTCACGGTCAACGGTCTCGCCCGTAGGCTCGCCGTTTTGGTCAACAATATCAAGTATCTCAGCCATAATTGCTCCTTTGGTCGTGGTCATTTATATCCGTGTCTGCGAATTTTGTTCGATATAACAATTATACCACAGGTTGGGGATAAGGTCAATCGTTGGGCGCTGACGGCGTGGCGATTTGCACATTTTCACGCAGCCCGGTTTGTGCGTGGCGACGATAGCTTTTCTCGGAGATGTCAACCGTCGTCATGAGAGCCTAAAAAATCATTGCAATTCTGAACAATCTGTAAAGTTTGAGAAATATGGTTGAAAAAATGCCGTTCTCAGCGCTTACCTTATGAGAGGTGTTTTTCGTTCGACCTGATGCGCTGAACTCGATATTTCTTGCGCTAAATATTTTGCCCCTTTTTGATGAAACCACTTAGAAATTCGCCGATTTTTGCAGGACTTATGAGGGGGTCTTCATGCTACTGTTCAGAAACCGTGGTTTTGCTTGCCAGCATCCCCATTGTTGAAAGCTGATAAGCAGACTATTCATAATTGCTGAGGCTTTGGTGAATACGCAGAAAATAATTACAAGTTTTCCGAAACCGCTTATAAAATCGGCTCCGAGTGTCGGAACTTATGAAAGGCAGTCCCTCCATCAATATGCTGTCCCGAACGTCGCAAAGCAGCGAGCCTGTTATTTATTCCTACAAACTTTTATGATCACTACTAAAAAAGTGCTTTTGAGTGACCTATATATTGAAATGTTTTAATTTAGCATGGTCGTGCTGACAGTGAATATGTGCAAAGCTCCAATCTTTGCAAAACCGGTTAAGTTTTAGCCCGATTTTTCCCCCTACCGTTTGAGAAAACAATTCGTCAGAACAAATCATGACCGAAGTCGTGATCCGCGACACCTGCCTCTGTTGCGATTATGACGAACAGCCACTGTCAGAGCTATGCCGCATTTGTTGACATCTCTGATTTTTCCCGAAATCACCGGGATTTAGGTTTAATTTTTGCGTTCTTGTGTCCTTAACTATTGAGAGACAAAATCACCTGTCTATAAGACTTGCCCTCAAATACCGTCTGCCCCACAGCCATGCTGTCCCGCCAACAGCAGCCCGAGTGAGCAGATGCCCGCATCAACCGTTTCAGCTAAAAGGAGATGATACAGGCGCACACACAAATCAAGTAGAGCAAGAATATCGGGATATATCTTCGTGTCAAGATATTTAAATGATGTGCTTTTTGCACAACTTCAGCTATCCCGTTTTGTTCATTGATACAAAACTCTTCTGATGGCACTCCGATCAGCTTAACTTTTGGGCGATTTTTGTAGTGTCTTATGAAGGGAGGTCTTCGAGTCGGCTGCATACGCAGCGGTCAAAGCATATTTGGGCATCAGCCCATACAGGCTGAAAAGCGGATATTTTGGTATCCGTATACTTCTTATACACTCTCGAAATGCAAGCAGGGAAAGTGCCGTACACCACTTTCGCTGATTTGACCAGCCCCGTCAAATCAGCCGTTTAGGGAACCCGCCGCCCTAAAAACAAGCCCTTATTCGAGGGGAACAAGGAAAATATAACAAAAAGAAAGGATTGATAATTATAGCAAGAAAGTACAAACAAGTCCACCGCAAGGAGATCGTGTTCGACCTGAAAGACTGGGAGAAAATCGAGCGCAGGGCAGCCGCCTGTCACACGGACACGACGAAGTATCTGCGGAAGATAATACTGGAAAAGGAGCCGATTTTCTATGACATGAAAGAGGCTGCGCCCTTGCTGAATGGCATGAGGATTATTTCCAATAACATCAACCAGGTGGCGAGAAAGGCTAACGAAACGAACAGCATTTATGCTGGGGATATTGAAAAGATCAAGGAGGAACAGAGTGAGCTATGCCGATTGTTAAACACATTTGTGTCCACTATAACGCCAAGCGGACGCCGAGGTACATCCTCGCCCCAGACAAGACCGACGACCTTCTTTGGGCGACCTCGATAAATTGCATGACCGAGCCCGACCTTGCCTACACGCAAATGGCAGCGGTCTACGAGCAGTTTGCAAGAGACCATTTCAACAGCCCTCCGCCGCTTGTCGGGAACGGGACGGTCAAGGTCATTCACTACATACAGAGTTTTTCGCCCGACGACAACGTCACGCCCGAACAGGCTCACAAGATAGCCAAGGCTTTTGTGATAAAGAGCTTTGGAGGCGATGCACAGGCGGTCATCGCAACTCACGTTGACAAGGGTCATATTCATTCGCATATCGTGCTGAATTCTTACTCGCTGAGCGGTCAGAAATTTTATGCGAACAAGGCATCTTTGAGGCGTCTACGTGAGATCTCGGACGGTGTAAGCAAGGCATTTGGCATTGACATACACCCAAACCTCAAGGGCAAGGGGCGGTCAATGCAGTACAACGAATGGCAGCACCGCAAGAACGGTACCTCATGGAAACAGCATATCCGTGACGAGATAGACAAGCTGATAGGAGAGGTCACTTCGCTCGATGAACTGTTGCAGTTACTTGAAGAACGTGGCTATGAGATCAAGCGCGGAAAGTACATTTCTGTCAAAGCACCTGAACAGGAACGATTTGTCCGCACTAAAACGCTTGGTGAGGAGTACACCGAAGAAAGTCTGAATATCAGAATTACCTATCGTGATATGGTTACGGGAATGACACCCGCACAAGATGAACAGAACAATCTAAGCCAAGCCTACGCTGCTGTTCTGAATGATTTGCGCATACTTGCGACGCAACATAAGAAAGTACCTCGCAAGCGTATCGTTACGGCTGAATACTCGGTAGATAATGATCTCGATGTTTATCGTCTATCGGCACAACTATCATTCATTAACAAAGAAAATATCAAATCAATCGGTGACTTGCAAGGGAGAATTACAAAGCTGCGAAACGAGTACGAAAAGCAGCGGCAGGAGATAAACGGGCAGATAGAAGAATACAACCGAAAGGTGAGCCTGCTTGAGCAGTCACAGCTTTTTGATGAATTATCAGTTAAGGACAAGCTGTCTGATGCCGAGCAGTTTCAACTCACCATTTGCAGGCAGGCTATAGAACAGAATAACATTCACAGCAAAGCCGAAATTGGCCAACTGCGTAATCAAGCCTACAGCCTGCAAACAAAAATCAACGCCCTAAAGGATACGCTTGAAAAAACACGCCAGCGGTATGATGTATACTGCGATATTTCCAAGACGTATGGGGAGATCTCAAAGAATGACTATATATCTACTCTTGTCGAAGAAGAACGCAAGCGGCAGGAGCAGATGAAAAAGAAAAAGCGGAGCAGGTAACTATCAAAAATGGAAAGGACTGATTAAAATGCACTACACACTCAATCATGCCAAGATAAAGAACGGGCAGTTGACGACTACGATCAGCTAAAGCATTTTTTGACACCCAACAACATTACAGTCCGGTCACCGAAAACAAGAAAGGTAAGGTGTTTATATATTGAGCAAAAAGCTAAAGAGAAAAGACATGATCATCAAAATAATCTGGGCGAGGATAAGGTACTATCAGATGATATCCGATATGCCCGACGCGGTGCTGGCGGAATACCTTGGCGTTACACCCAGGACTCTGCTCAACTATGACAAGGACGCGAGCAATCTCGGGCTCGAGCAGATCGCACAGTACGTTTATCTTACCGGCAGAGAACTGTCCGATCTTTTCCCGGCGAAAGACGAAGACGCTGTTGATCAAAAATAAAATAGCCCGAGCTGTTAAACTCGGACTATTGAAAAACATATTACTGTCGGGTGCACCAAAGCGGATAGAAAGCGTTTTGCCGCAGCGCTATATCCCTGTTCAATACGGTGAGCCGCTTTGCTGGCTGCACAGCTTCCTGTATTGCTTTCCCCTGACAATGTGTGTGACAGATACCACTATCAGCATAAACACCACAGCAACTATCAGCGACACAGTTTCTCCTGTGGGTTCTGCACCATCTATGTAGTAATCCGACATATCATCGGGATCATAGTGTATCTTCACACTATCGCCCTTTTCGTATTCGTGCTTTGTGAAAGGGGTCTCAAATGTCATACCCGGACCATCTTCGGAGGTCACATACGCTTTATAGTAAAATCCTTGTCTAGTGTCGTTTTTTCTTTCTACATCGGTCACAACGCCCGAAATCACCGATGAGCATTTGTCCATTGAAGACTTAAGTCTGGAAATATCGAAACCGCAGTAGATCAGAGTCAAAATACCCACGACCATTGCTACCCTCGTAATTACAAGAGTCGTTTTAAGATTTTTTATTTTCCTATCCATTATCTTATTCCTTTTCGAGAGCTATGTCAGCAGGACTGCACTCTCTGGTTGATGTTGCAGAAAAAAATAAGACCGACTTTAAATGCTCTGTCTTATCACAGCTT
>AUXO015629703.1_pt1 | contig 33549 bp, 26 predicted proteins | sample 768731 | NCBI WGS metagenome assembly AUXO01 (sample SAMN02715735, study PRJNA202380) | gut metagenome | biome: sheep rumen | host: Ovis aries | place: New Zealand: Palmerston North
AAAATACATTATGAAAATAACTAAATTTATTGATACTTATAAACTAATGAAATTAGATTCACAGAAGAAAGACTATATCGCAAAGAGATTACAGAAAAAATATATTCCGTTTAGTGAAAAATGTTTTTGGTGCGAACGCATTGTTGAAGCATCTAGTTATGATAGCGAAAAGCACTATCATCTAAATTCTGCTAATAAATATATTCTTTATGTTACTACTCTCATTAATTTATATACAGATATTGACATCATATATGGTGGTGAAGAATCAAACATGATGGAAGTATATGATTTGCTTTGCGAGTATGGTTTTCTAGACGATTTATTAAGTTGTATTCCAGAAAGAGAAGTTAAGGAAATATCAACTATCTTAGAAATGAAATCTAATGATGCTTATGAAAATGACAGAAGTATTAATGGTATTTTTGATAGAATAAAAGACATTAGTACGGTTGTTGAAGAAACCTTAAATAATCGAATTGTAGAGTTGATTAACAAGGATATAGAAAGTGAGAATAATTAATGGGGAGATTAAAACATTTAAATAGAGTTAAATTTACACCAGAAGGAATAAAAAAAATAAATGATGTTGCTTTAGAGCGTAAAAAATTATTAGCACATGAAGTTAGTGATGAATTGTATAATGCTGCTACTTACGCTATTGATATGTTTTATGCTCATTATAAACCTATATATTATAGAAGGCATTACTGGAACTTTGAGAAAAATAGTTTCTCTAAATACTACAAAAACCCACATAACAGTATTATTAGAGGTGGTGTAAGATTATCAGCCAGTAACATGTCTGACATATACCAAGACCCAAAACAAGAAGTATTTGACTTTGTTTATCAAGGTTTTCATGGAGTGGCGAGTGCTATATGGGGTTATCCTGAACGTATGATACCAACTCCTTTAGATATTATATACGAAGAACAACAAAAACTTATAAAACGATATAAATAATAGCGATTACTCTCATAGTATCTTGTAGAGATTCGCGATAAGAAAGGAATAGAAAAATGGCACATAACAAAGATGTAATTATTGAAATTGGCTTTTCGGCGGATATTAAAAAATTTGTACAAGACATGACCAATGAATTACGCAAAGCGGACTTTGCAGATACTATTGGATTAAGTGATATCTTCAGCAAAGAAGTTCAAGACTTGAAGAAAATGCTTGCTGATATTAAGAAAGACCTTGACACAACTTTTAATGGTAATATTTCTAAAGAATTTGCTTTTGAAACTGCACAAAGATTTAAAAATGTTGCTAAAGTTATTGAAGATATGCGAATAGGCTTTGAATCTATGTCGAAGAATATGTCTACTGCACAAGCAGAAGTATTTTCAAAAACTTTAAATAATATGTCTAAACAGGCTACAGCTTTACATACAGAAATGTCATCCGTAAATAAGGTTATTCGTGACATAAATAAATCTGGTAATGGTGTAAAGATTCAAACTGCTAGCAACAAAACTATTAAAAAGCAATTGGAGGATGCAAATAGGTATTATCGTTTACTGCAAGCAGGCAGACAAGAGGCACAAGGATTTGTTGGCGATACAGAAGAAGCTGCTGCAAATGTACAAAAAGAATTTGCTACACTGGTTAGAAATATAAATAATTTAACTCATGGAGAATTATCAAAAAAACCTCTAGTTGAACGAGAAAAAGCCTTTAATCAATTTTTAAAAGATTTTGCTAGACTAGATTATCAGTTTTCTGAATTAAGTGTTGACATGCCTGATTTAAGCTTTGATAAGTTTATGTCAACCTACGATCAATTACTCAAAGTTGTGCAACAATTAACACACATTTCACCTAACATTGAATTGGATAATGTGGATGAATTAAAAACTCAACTGTATTATAACATACAAAATCTAACTCAAGAGCAAAAAGAATTAAAAAGAAAATTATTATCAGAAATGGGTACTAATGAATTAGAAATCCCATTATCAATTTCTACTACAAGAAAAGAATTTTATGATGCAGTATATGAGATAGTAAATTCTGTTCAACAAAGATTAAGTGCCACTCCGTTAGAAGTAAAATTAGTTTTAGTTTCAGGCTACGCTACAAGAAAGAATAATGACATACTGAAAAGTTTGCAACAACAGTTAGCATCTTCTAAAATTAAAATGGACCCTGAATTTGAAGGGGAAATAAGACAGAGCATTAATAAGATTTCCGAAATAATGGAAAAAGACTTTAAGCAACAAATTGATTTTACAATCAATGTTAAAGGTGAAAAGGCTCAATCAGAAGCGAATGATTTTATTCGTGGTGTCAAAAAAACTATTGAGGAAGAATCTCCAATACTATTAAAAGTAACACCTGAAATTGTTATTGACGGTAAAAGCATTAAAAATGACGAAACTTTATCAAATCTGGTTAAAGAAATTGCTGGAGGGGAAGTTGTTTTAAGAGATAAAATTAGACCAGATGAAATAAGCGAAAATCAAAAAATAGCACAAGAAAAATTTGCTAAAAGACAAAGAGAAAAATCTCAAAAAAAGAAAAAAAAAGTAGAACAACCACCAGAAGTAATACCTACTTTAGATGATATTGTACAAGATATAGAAACCTCATATGATGAGGTTTCGGCAATTTATGCAGGTTTATACCAACAAGGGAATGCTGTAGATAATCAAAAAATCATTGAACCGTTTGTTAAATTAAGAAAGGCTTTAGATGATTTAGATAAATATGATACAGAAGGTGTTATTGAAGAAATCAGTGGTAATACAATCGGTGAAATTGATGCAGAATTAAATAGCATTTTAGAAGCATCAAAACCAATTAAAAATGCTTTTGACAAGGCAATATCTTCTACAAAGCAAGAAAAAGAAGAAATAAAGGATGTCACAAAGGAAGTACAAAAAGAAAAGCAAGAATTAGACAACCTTGCCAATACCAACAAAAAGCAAAAAAAACTTGTTCCAAAGTCTCCTGATTACATTGTGAATTTTAAAGATGCATTACTTGCTATTTTAAAACTATCAAAACAAACTTCTGAAAGTTTTCAAAAAATGAATGTACCTGAAGATTTAACTACAAAGTTAGATGATATTGCTAAGGCATTAAACAATATATCTGAGTCTTTGGGTTTTGTGCAAGATGAAAGTTCTGCTAGAAACTTATTACATATTACTAATGAGTATTTAGAAACTTTAGGTCGTTTAGAGGTTATGCTTTCTAAACTCAATGGATTTAAAGAACCGATAGATGACGTGAAGAATGAAATTCCTGAAACACCTTTAGATGATATAATGAACAAGTATTTTCCAGATACTTGGGAAAAAACTAAAGAAAAGGCATTTAATTATACCGAGGAAGAAGTTAGTTTAAAAACTATAGATGGTTTGTTGCATGATATTCGTCTTGAATTATATGATGTGAGTGATGCTTTAGTTTCAATAGATGATAAAGGTAATATTCAAAATATTGCAACTATCTTCAATGAAGTTGTAGTGGCTTTAGATAAAATTATAAATCGCTTATCAGAAATTAAATCTTTTGGTGGAGGAAATGTTGCTACTACTCTTTCAGAAAAAACATCGTCGGTATTAGATGATGAATTACGAAAGTATTATAACGCTTATTCCAAAATGCCTAAGAAATTAAATAAGTCCAATCATAATGAATTATTTGCTAGTATTGCAGGCGATTTATCTAATGCAGGCATTATGGATATATCTTCTGAAGAATTAAATGAATTATATGGAGATAAAGTTCTTAGAGGTTTAGGCGATAAAGATAGGCTTAATCGCCTTGTAGATTTCTTTAACATAATGAATAAACTAGCTGTTTATTACAAAGAAGAAAAACCAAAAGTAGAAAGATTATTACAGAAAGCACAACAAGACCTTGCTACAGAAATGGCTGGAGATAATTCTAATCAGTTGAATATTGGTAGTTTAAAAGCACATATTCAAAATTACGAAGAACAGTTAAAAGAAATCAGTGCATTTCCGAAATCGACTTCTTTATTAAGTGGTAACAGAAAAAATCTTAGTAAGGTAGCCGAAAAGAAAATACTTAAAGAAAGTACAACAGAGGCTTCAAATGTAAGTGATACAAGTAAGGCTTATTTAAATGAAGAGGCTGTAGTTGATAAAGTTACTACAGAAGAATCAAATAAATTAGATAAAGTCGTTAATAAGATTAGAGAAATTGTACTTAGCATTGACGAAAAGAACGCTGCCTTTGAACAAGAACGCCAAATTGTAGAAGGTGTTATTACAAGCGAAATAAACCAACTAGACACTCTTTCAGGAAATCTTATATTAGTAAGTCAGGATATTGAGAAGTTAAACCAAAAGTTTGTAGAATTAGATAATATCCAGTCTTATGAAAATATAACAACTAACTTTAGTACACTAACTTCATCATTAAATGAACTTAAAACTGCTTTAGATTCTGAAAAAGAGTTTTTTGAAAAGAACAATAATGCAATAAAAGGTATATTAGATGAAGAAGTAAACATTGTTAAAACTAAAAATAATGAGATTAAGAATATTATCAATACTGTTTTCAGTTCTATGACTATAGAACATAATGATAAACTTACCACAGAAATGAAAACAGAAATTGAAAATATTCTCAATACTATTTATAACACTATTGACTTTACTGCTATTAATAAAAAAATATCAAATTTCTATGCTAATAAAACTAGACAGTTAAAGGAATTTAAAACACGAATTGAACCACATATATCTGAAATTAATGATTTGTTCAAGAAGATGATTCCAAGACAAAATAAGAATTCAAATCCTTTTAATTTAGATTGGATCAAGTCGATTGATAATGACAGTATTGAAAATGTTAGGGCTTTAGCAGAAGCTATAAATAATTTATCTATAGCTTTAAAATTTGATGATTTAGATAATTTCAATAAGTTTATTGATAATTTATCGGCTAGAAGTGAAGAATTAAAGTCTGTTGCTGATATTTTTAATAAATTAAGCAAAAAACAAGTTGCAGAAGGACTTGGTAAAGATTCCCAAAAAAGCGAAACCAAGAAAGATAGACCAAGTATATTTTTGAGTCGGGCATCTAATGACGAGTTCTATGCAGAGGCAACATTTGTACGAGCACAAGCTGAAAAATATAAAGATATTTTAGGTGAAGTTGTCAAAATCCAAAGGCAAGTAGATAAAAACAAACTTTCCTATTTAGTTATGGGTGAATTTAGAAATGCAATCTTTGCACCTGATAGTGACGATGAGTGGTTATTTTCCCAAGAAAGTCTAGGAGAAAACACAAGAGTTGATAACCAAAAACAATTAACCAGAGAATACTCTTTAAAATTGCTTGCTTCTATGCTTGCTAAAGATGAAAGTAATTATCAAAAATATGTCAATGAAATTGCAGCATTGTATGATGACCTTTCGAAGATGCAATTTAAAGATATATATGGAGATATAGGTTATAGCAAGATACTACAAAAAGAATGGGATGAACACTATTCTCGTTTAAGAAAAGAAATAGTCGAAACTCATAAAAATATGGAGCGTGTTGCTAAAAATAATGAGTATGAAAAAGAACTCAATAATCTTGAACAAGTATTAATAAATAATAGTGCTTATACAGATGATTTCCGAAATAGAATAGAACAATTAAGAACTTCATTACAAAATACAAATGATAATAACTTACTAAGAATGTGGGCAACACAATTTAAGGACTTAAATGCTGACGCACAAAAATTCTTGAATATTGACATTCAGCAAACGGAATTTTATAACGGTTTAAAACAACTAGATATTTTAAGTCAAAAGATAGAATCAGACACTAATCTTGCTACTAAATTTGGAAAGAATTCTGGTAATGATGTTGTTGGTCAACTTCGAGCACAATTAGCAAATGTTAATGATGATACTCAACAAACCTTATATGATAAAACTTTTGAAGGCATTAAAGCAGAGATTGAATTAGAAAAGTTAGTACAAAAAGAGAAAAACAATACTGCTAAAATTGATGAAAAGAATTTAACACGTTCACAGAAGTTACAGAATTTAATTGAGGCAACTAAGACTGACCCTAATTTTTATAGCAAATATCAAACATCATTTAATGATATGGTATATAAATTGGCTGGTGCAGAACAAGACAAAACTCAATTATCAATTTGGGATGAACAATTCAGAAGATTAAAGAGTGACATTGATAATGACCCATTTAATAAGATTATATCGAATGCTAAAGAGTATCTGAAAGTACAATCAAGTATTTTTGATAATAATAAAAAGAAAGTTTTCGACCCGACGAATTTACAGACTTATGACCAAAACCTAAAAGAATTACAAGTGCAATTAGAATTAATTTCTAAAGAGCTACAGTCTACTACAGGCTTTGATAGTTTTGAAGAATACTTGAAGAGTTTAGGCAATAATGCTTCAAGTGAATTTACCAGTATCGTTCAAAGCATAAGAATGGTGCAAAATGCTTTACAAACCTTTAACGTAACTGAAAATGTTGAGGTATTTGATTTTCAAGCAATTATAAATTCTTTAAACGATTTAAAAAATGCCACGAGAAACGGAAAATTTGGTAAAGATATTAATGATGTTATTGCTCAAATTGAATCATATTCGAAAAAAATAAAAACTGAAAATATACCTATAAAAGAAATTTTTAAACAATACACCGATTTTACTAAGCAATATAAAACATTGGTTGATACAATGAATCAACCAATATATACACCAATTACTCGTGAAGATACAACGCGTGAATTATTAAAACTTGATAAGTTTGTAGCAAAAAACTCAGCAATGAGTAAAGAGTTTAAAGACCAATTTGCTAATTTAAGAATACAAATAGAAACAGCCGATAGCAAAGAAAAACTTGCAGAATTATCAACTGAATTACTTAAATTAGAAAGTAATGTTGTAAGGGCTGGCGAGACTGGTAAAAGTATTTTCCAATCATTATCAAATCGTATCAAGCAGATGTCTATTAACTTTATTTCGATGTATCTTAGTTTGTATGATATATCTAGGTATGCACGAGAAGCATTTGACGTTATTAGAAATCTTGACACAGAATTAGTAGATTTAAGAAAAACTACTACAATGAATACAAGTGAATTAAATGCGTTTTATGCAGAATCATCCAAGACAGCTGCTAATTTAGGTACAACTACTGCTGAAATTATTTCGCAAGCATCAGCATGGTCGAGATTAGGTTATTCTTCTAGAGAAGCGGCAACCGAAATGGCGGCATTGAGTTCACAATTTGCGGCTATATCACCTGGCATGGATACAGAAACTGCACAAAGTGGTTTGGTCAGTATCATGAAAGCATTTAATATCGAACCAGATGATGTTAAAACAGAAATCATGGACCCAATCAATAAACTAGGAAATACTTTTGCAGAATCTAACTTAGATATTGTTGAAGGTTTAGAGCGTTCATCTGCTGCTCTTCATGCTGTCGGTACATCTTTCCAAGATTCAGTTGCTTTGTTTACTGGTGCTCAAGAAATTATTCAGAATAGTGAAAAAGTTGGTACTGCATTAAGAAGTATTAGTATGCGTGTTAGGGGTTATAATGAAAGCACTGAAGAATTAGATAATAATTTATCTACTATTACTGGCGATGTTGTTGAATTAACAAAAACAGCAAGTAATCCAGAAGGTATTTCATTATTTACTGATGAAACGCAAAGACATTACAAATCTTTAGTACAATATCTTGGAGAATTATCAAATTCGTGGGATGAAATTTCTGAGAAAAACAAAAATGCATTGTTGCAGAAATTGTTTGCTAAAACGCAAGCACAGGTAGGTTCTAGTATTATTTCTAATTTCGACCAAGTGCGAGCAGCCATAGAGGCAGTTGAAACAAGTGCTGGTAGTGCTGACAAAGAAATGGGTATTGTTCGTGATTCTATTGATTTCAAAATTAATGAAATACAGCAAACATGGGTTGGTGCATTACAGCAAATTCTTGATAAAGAAGATATTAAATCTTTATTAGATAATATAATCACTTTATCAGATGCACTTGCTAATGTAATTGGTCAATTAGGAGTTTCAAAAGTAGTTACAGGTGGTGGCGTTGGATTTGGCTTAATAACTTCCATTAAGTCATTTATGGAAATTTGGAAACAAATGAAATCAATGACCACTACTGGAACAGAAATAACTACTGTAATAGGCAATATCAAAGAGGCGTTAAGTGATGCTGATTATGCTGATTTATTTAAAGATGGTTATATTAAAAGCGACGACTTTACCAAAACATTGGCTAATTCTATTGTTGGATATGACGAAGAACAAGCACGCAAAATACTAAAAGATGTTCAAGGGAAATATTCCGAATTTACGGATGAAGCCATTGAACAAATTTTAAGTGCCGCGAATATATCATTACAGAACACAAATACCCTTAATAGTGCAACTATTATTTCTAAATTAAATATAGGTGGTGTTTCTGAGGATGTTCGAGATTCAATTTTAGGTCAATTAAATCTGATTGATGCACAAGGTAATTTAATAAATGGCACAAGAGAAATAACCGAAATTGATTTAAGGGCTGCTTTAGCAACATCTCAATTAACAGAGGCACAAAGAGACCAAGTATTAGCTACTCTATTGTCTACAAGTGCAACAGATCGACAAGCTATTAGTTTCAGCAATTTAGCAACCGTTGTGAAAGCTAAAGTTACTTCTGCATTTAAAACTATGATGAATTCATGGATAACAGCAGGTATTGCTGTAGGAGCGGCGATTGCATTTTATGCGAAGTTAATGAATACTCAAAATGAATTAAATGAGTCTGCTAAAAAAGTTGGCGAAACATTTAAATCTGAGAATGAAACCATTGATAATTATAAATCAGAAATTTATTCATTACATCAAACAATTAATGATTCCGCTTCTTCATTGGACGAAGTTTCAAATGCAAGAGAGCGACTGCTAGAACTTCAAAATGAATTGATTAGTAACTATGGTACAGAAAAAGATGCTATTCAAGATATTAATGATGCAATAGACGGACAAACTGATGCTTTAAATAATTTAAATAAAAAAGCATATGATGATGCTATTACTGAATTCAACAAAAAATCATTATTTACTAAAGCAAGAGAAACTGTTGGTAATTGGATTGGAGCTATGAATCCTCTTTTAAGCGTTCTTAGTGGCGACGACCCTGTAAGTACATTTAAAGGTATGTTAAATAACTATTCTGTTCCAACCGAAGATTTACAAAATCGTTGGGGCAATTATCAAAGTATGTTTGGCACGATTTCTAGAGATGTTAAATTAGGTTCGTCAGGTAGTGAAAAATTTGATAAAATATTAAATGAGCGATTTAATGGCGGAATTATTACTGGCAATGTTGAAGATGTAATCAAAGATTTACAAGAAATAAGAGATATTAGTGCTAACTATAATGATATTAATAATAAATTCCTAGATAAGCTTAATAATAAATTAGCAGAAGCTAATTCTTTCTATGAATCCAACAAGGATTTAATGAAAGCCATGATTTATTATCAACGCATACTGAACAATGAAACTAGCACAGAACAATATGCTAAAGTCGATAAAGCAAAAGAAGCCTATGATGAAGCATTAAAGTCAGGAAATCAAGACGATATTGAATCTACTAGGAAAAAGTTAGTTGAATTATTGAATAGTTCAAATGTAGATGTAGTTGATTGGTTTAATATGGAATATCCTGCCTTACAAGAAGAAATCGCAACATGGGAGTTTAAAGCTAATCTTAAATTAGAACCAACACTCGCATTAGAAGATATCCAGCAAGATATATCCAGTAATACAGTTGAAAAAATATTAAATCTACCTGAAGATAGCGACCTTAAATTACGTCTAACTAATTTTGCTGATGAAAATGGTTTTGATAATTTAGAGTCACTATTAGATTACTTACATGAATTAGGCTATATAAGAGATGAACAAGAACAACTTATCTATGATATGTTTGGCGATAAAATTGATTGGGATAGTTTATCTAACAAAGAAAAGAAAGCTATTTTAAAATTAACTAAAGATGATGTTAATTATTTAAATTATCGCAATAAGGCTATTTTAAAAAAAGATACAGAGTTACAACGTCAAGAAGATACAGGGTTACAACGTCGACTAGCACAGTTAAAGAAAGAACGTGCAAAAGCTACCAATGCGAACGATTTTATAAGGCAATACGATTTAGACAATCAAATACAAGAATTAGAGGACTTTCAAGAATTTCAGCCAAAAGTTGGACTTGATTATACAGAAGAAAGTACAGCAGAGTTTACTAAACGAGCCAAAAAATATGCTTTAAAGCAATTAAAAGCAGAGCGTATTGCAATGAATGATGCTTGGAAATTATTATCGTCAGACCAGAGAAAATCACTATTAGACTTGGCTATTGGTGGAACTTTAAATTATAAAACATTATCCAATATTAATGGAGTTAAAGAACACTTTGAAGATTTAGGCTTTTCTGTCAAAGAAGTCCTTGATTATATTAATCAAATACCTGATTCCACACAAGCACTATCTGCCATGAAGGGTGGCATAACCGCTATTACTTCTGCTTATTCTGAAAAGAAAGAAGATAAAACTGGTACTTATGGTGCTGTAGGAACAGACACACTAGAAGGATTAAGAACAACATTAGGTGTAGACCAATGGACTGGTAAAGCCGCTAAGGCTTGGGAAAATTATAAAAATGTTGCAGGCGATAGTGAAAAGTCGCTTGATGACTTAAAAGTAGCACAAGATAAACTTGCTACTGCCTATGTTTCTACGGATGAATTCTTGGCTAAAGTAGATGAAGATAGCAAAGGTTATTACGAAACACAGTTAAAAGAAATGGGTGTCACTAATGCTCATGATATTGTGTTAAGCAAATTAATTAGACAGAACAAAGATAATGCTTACTCAAAAGAATTTGCCACCAAAAAAGGCAAAAGGTTAATAGACGCTACTCAACAAGAAATAGACGCATTTATTATAGAGCAAGGTTATGCTGAAAATTCAGCACAAGCATTTAGAGATTTAGCATTCCAGAAAAAAGTGACTGCTTTAATGTCTAATGACCTGAAAAATGCTACTCTTTCAGATATTGAGGAATTATCAAAGTTAACTGGTGCAAGTAAATCCGCTACATTTGCTATGGCTCAAACACTAATTGCTAAGCGTGGTTTCAATAAAGTTGCTTTAAATACAGAAGATGATGTTAATGCACTTATCAAGTTAGGTAATAAAGCAGGAGCAACAGCTGCTCAATTAGCAGCATTAAGAACTTATAAGTTTTTAAAGTTCAGAAAAGGTAGTGTACCTAGTGAGGCTGAAAAAAATCTAGACGACCAATTAGCAAAAGCAGAACAAAAAGCCGAAGAAGTAGGTAAGTCAATCCAAACTAAATTTGCAAAAATAGCCACAGAAACTGAGAGCAAAACTGAAACTGAAAGAGGTAATAAAGGAGATGATGGTAGCAAGTCAGGTTCTAATTCTTCAGAAACTGATACATCGCAAGAAATTGATTGGATTGCTCGTAGGCTTCAGCATTTGCAGAATGTAATTGATTATACAAAGGCTAAATTAGAGAATTTATTTAATATGCGTGCGAAAGATGCTAATTATAAATCTCAGATTAAGCAATACGAAAACCTTTGGAAATCACAAGAGATTGCGGCTAAAAAGTATTATGGTAAAGCAGAGAGTTATCTTCGCAAGAATGGTAGACTTAATATTTTATATGGTGCTGGTGTTAGTTTAGAAAAATTGCGTACTGGTGCTATTAAAGGCAGTCCAGATGAATTGATAAAAAAATATGGCGAAAAGGCTGCTAACATAATTACTACTTATCAAGGTTATTGGGATAATGCTAAAAATGCTGAAAAGGCTGCTGAAGAAGCACATACCAGTTGGCGAGAAACATATAATGCGTGGTATCAAGAATATGTGGATCAGGCTGACCAAGAAAAAGCATCTATTGAGGCTAATGAGGAATTAGTTAAGAGTGCAAAGGAAAAGAATAAATATGAACGCCAAAAGATAAAATGGATTAATCAATCTTACAAGTATCAGATTAAGCAAGCACAGTTGGAGAAAGACCAAGCAAAAGTGGCTGAATTGAGGGCACAGAGAGATAAAGAAATCCTAGACATTCATCATAATATTTTGCAAAATATTTTAGATGAGAACGAGGCTATGCGTTCGTATAATTCTATTGCTAGAGAAAATGCGACTACTTTGGCTGAACAAGATGATTTGTATGCTAGCGATATTGCCACATATCGAAAAGACAATTCAGCAAATGAGGATTATTATGCTAAACGTTTGCACACTTTGAGTACAGGTACTTTAGGTGGTGGTCAGAAAGTTCCTAACAATGTTAAGAATGCGTTAAGGAAAAGTAAAGTTGCCAAGAAGATTAAGAACAAAGTTAAAACCTTAATCAAGAGTGGCAAGGAAATTCCTGATAGTTTATTAAAGAAATTACCTGCTAATTTACAAGGTATACTTGCTACATATAACACTTCTTTAAGCAAGGAAATTAAGGCTGAGATTGAGGCTTTAGAGTTAGAAAGAGATACTGCACGAGAAGAAAATGAAAAGAATATTCGTGAAACTCTAATTAGTGCATATCAAGGTCACGCAGATGAGGCAAGCACTAATTATGACATTGCTCAGGCTATGGAGGAACAAGTAGGATATGCGTCCGACAAAAATTCTTACGAGTCGCAAAGCCGAGAATATTTAACCGAGCAATATGGTTATCTTCTTGCTATTGATGATGCGAATGAAGATATACTTTCAAGGCAACAACATATATTAGAATACAGGGAGAAAATACAAGATTCTCATTTTAAGGAACTTGAAAATCTTCAAGCAGAATATGATTTGTATGAAAGTATTACCAAAGCAAGTATTTCGAGTTTAGAGGCAAGGGGCGAGTATCTTGAAACTGTAGGTAGATATTTGACAGAAGATTATTATAATATAAGCAACCAATTGACGCAGACTAATATTGACAATAACACAAAAATGCTTGAGGCATATAGTCAGGCATTAAAGGCTAAGTATGAGGCTGGCGAAATTAGTTCCGAACAATATGTGAAAGGGTTAACCGCACAGAGTGAACTTGAGCAAAACATTCTTTCGGATGAAAATAAACTCATAGAGAATCGTAAGGCATTGAATGAAATTAAACTTAGACCATTTGAAATTATGAAACAATATCTTGAAGATGCAGTTACCTATACAGAACATATCATCACAATGTTAAGTCACAAGACTCTAACAGATAAAGATATATTCGGTTTAACAGATGATGGTTTGGCTACACTTGATGCTTACGCAGACAAACTTAATTATGTTGATTCAGAGCGACAAAATGCTTATACGGAATTACTTCGATACAAAGAAATATTAGATAGTGGAGATGAAGTTGGTAATCTAGAAGAAACTTTAAGTAAGATTGCTGAATTGACACAAGCAGTAAACTCATATACTGAAGAATATGCAAATACAGTTGATAATTTAAAGGATTTAGTTCAAGAAGCCTTTGACGCACAATTGGAAGGATTGAATGAATTAATTTCAAAGAGAAAAGACGCTTTACAAGCAGAAAAAGATTTGTATGAGTACCAGAAAAAAGTTAAAGAGCAAAATAAAGATATTGCTGACATACAGAAACAGATTGCTGCTTTATCAGGGGATAATTCAGATGAGGCTAGAATGAAATTGCAGAAGTTAAACATCGAATTAAAGGACGCTCAACAAACATTAGCCGATACTGAATATGACCAATGGTTGCAAGACCAAGAGGATGCTCTTGATACAATGTCAGAAGATTTTGAAGATTTCATTGAAACTATTATGAGTGATTCAGATTCTGTTAAAAATGCTGTAATTAAATTAGTTAGTAAATATGACCAATTAATTGCTACGCAATTAGTGGCAAACGGATTAAGTACTAACCAAATGCGTGCTACTAAGAACGAAGATGGTTCAACTACATATAGTTATCAGACAGATGATGGAACTACTGTAACGGTTACTGCTGATGCAAATAATAATATTACCAACCAAAATTACAATAAGGTTATAAGTGATATAGAGGGAATTATCCCAGATTATTCTCATTCCATGAATAATTTAATTGAAGGATTAGAGAAAGAATCTAACATTGATGCAGAAATCAATGATACGGTAAATCAAATTCAGCATACTGTTGGTGAAGCAATTAATGAACTCAAAGCAAAATTGATTGGTGATACTGGTACAGTCACAACACTTGATACTAGCAATTTAGCCACTTCTATAAATAGTTCTACTACATCTGTATTAGATAATATTAGTGCTGATGATATTGGTACTATTACTACTCCTAAATCAACTGGCTTAACAGAGAAACAAAAGAAATATCAAACTATTGTAAAAGCATTAAATCAGGGTAGTGCTACTAATGAGCAAGTAAAAACTGCTCTTAAATATGTGGGTAAATCAACTTCAAGTGAGATGGTGGGTTCTTACAAAGATACAGAAGTGTTAAGAAAGCAACTTGCTAAAGAAGTAAAAGCAAAAGCTGGATTTAGTCATGGTGGTATTGGTCAGTTAGTGCCTAGCAATGAAGATGGTATAGCATTTGTACGAAATGGAGAAGGCTTTATTATGCCAGAGCATGTAAAGACTATCCAAGAATTGCTTAATAATCTTCCAACAATTGAGAGTTATACTCGTACTATTAGCACTCCAAATACAATGTCGGCATCATTAAATGTCGGTGATATTAATATTAGTTTAGATGGTAGCAATGTGACAGATCCTGAGAGTTTTGTTAGAACCTTTAAACAAAGCAAGGAGATGCAAAAGGCAGTACAAAACGCAACAATAGGACAGATTAGTAAATCGTATAATAATAAACTTGCTATCTAATTATTATAAGCAGACCTACTTAGGCTATATATAGTCTAGGTAGGTTTGTTATTTTTAGTGAGGTAGAATTATGAAGAAAAATGAAATGCTGATGTTGAAAAACATGCAATTAGAACAGAAAGTACACGCACTTAACACTAAGTTAAACGAACACAATAAACACCAACTTGAAATCGAAATACAATTAGATGGTTTAGAAAGAGTGAACAAAGAATTTGCAGAAATAAACTCAACTATAAAAGAATTAAAACGTATGCGAAGAAAAGCAAGAATAAATTTAAAAAAAGAAATTTTTATTTGGAAGATAAAACAATTATTTAAATTTAAGGAGGTGCTACATGTACGCAAAAACCTTTGAATTTAATGGACTGTTAGCATCTAATCTAAATTTATATATTATGAATTTTGATGGTAATACTGATGGTGCTATTGATACTGGTGGAGAAGTTACATTTAATACATCAAAGCCTGGTAGTTCTGACATGTGGTACATGCATAGTTCCACAGTTGAAAACCCATTAACTTTTACTTTTCAAATAGGCAAATATGACTGTGATAATGATATAGAAGAAACAATATCTAGGGAAGAATATGCCTTTATTATGTCGTGGTTACAAAGACGAGATGGGTATAAATGGTTAAGATTTATACAAGATGGATATACTGACACATATTTTAATTGTCAACTAAATGTAAAACCAATAGAGTGGGGTGGCAAAAAAGTAGGTTTAGAAGTTACAGGTTTATGTAATGCTCCTTATGGTTTTTCGCCTGAACAGACTTATACTGCTACTCTCTTACCTAGTGTTGCGTTTAGTTTATATAATGATAGTGATAAAGAAGGGGAATTACTCTTTGATAAAGTAGTGATTAAACCTACTGCTAATTGTGATATAGAAATCATAAATGATTTAGATTCACAGTATTGCCCTGACAAAGATTATTCAACTATTATTAAAAATTGTAGTAGTGCAGAAACAATAACGATAGAGAATAGACAAATATATTCTACTGTAGACTCTCATGATTTAGGTAATGATTTTAATTTCCTCTATCCACGCTTAATTTATATGTATGATTATAATAATTTGATACCTTACAGAAGAAATACTTATACGGTCAAATCTGGTTCATTTGAAATAACACTTACATATAGAACGGTAAGGATGGTGAGTGCCTAATGTCTAAATTCATATTACAAAATGATAATACTATTCTTGAAAATAAAGTGTTTCTATGTGACAGAATGCTTAATAAAGTTAATGAGATTTATCCTGTATATGATTTGAAAATAAATGAAAACTTCAATTCAAATGCAGAAATATCATTTAAAATTTTTAAACTGAATAACCAACAAGAAATGGCACTATGGGAGAAAATTACTGATTTATCTATTGTGTTTGTAGAAAATCATGGTTATTTTGAAATAGCAGCGTCTGTTAGTGAAGATAATGCATTATCAAAATCTATCACAGGTCAGTCATTAGCTGAAGTAGAATTATCTCAAACTTATATTACAATTGCATTTAATACTGAAGAAGAAATAGTTGAAAATGAAAATTATCAACAAACAGTCTTTTATGATTCAGCAAACCCTAATAGGTCAATGTTGGATTTGATTTTTAGAAATATGCCACATTACAGTATCAAACATGTTGATAAATGCTTGTGTAATATTCAAAGAACTTTTTCTTGTGACAATACAACAATATACGATTTTGTAAATAATATTGCTCAAGAATTAGAATGTATTTTTATATTTGATAGATTTTCTAGAGCAGTATCCGTTTATACTTTAGTGGATAGATGTTTAGATTGCCAAAGTACAGACATAGATGAAGGTGTATGCCAAGAGTGTGTATCAACTAATATTCAAAAGGCATATGGCGAAGATACTGGTGTATTCATTGATGATACTAAAATTCTAGCGGAAAGTTTAACTCTAACAGGTGCTAGAGATGAAGTCAAGAATTGTTTTAGAATTGAAGGTGGCGATGACTTAATTACTAATCGTCTAGGTAATAGATTAATGGATGGTAATTATATTTGGAAATTTTCTAATTTTCAAATTGCTAAAATGTCTGAGGATTTACAAAAGGCTATAATCGAACATCAAGCCTTAGTAGATGATTACCAACAAGAGTATAATTACTTGTGGGATGCATATAATGCTAATATTGAAAAGATTACCTACTATCAGTCTACTCTTATGCCTAGTATTGATACTACTTCAAAAGATGCTAGAGCAATTTATTTAGATATTATGAGTCAGATGAAATACACTTGCAAAATGAATTATACACCAACAAGTCAAATTGAAAAGAATGTGTTACGTTATGCAAAAATGTTTTTGACATCAGGATATACATTGGAATTAAAAGATGTACTATTTAATACTGATATTACTTATATGTCATTTAAATTGTGGATTCATACTGAGGATTATACTGTATCAACATCAGAAGGTGCTATTATTTATAATGATGAGTACACTTCTGCTACAATTTCGTTACCGATATATGACGCTACAGAAACTACTACAGAAGTAGATAATGTGGAATACTTTACTACTAATTACTTTAGATACTTAAAACAACAATTAGAAATCGGTATGGCTAAAGTAGACGCTGACGAAACCAAAGTAACATTTCAACCTAGACCTATGGATGATGATGGCAGTTTTGTATCTGGTTGTGATGCAACCACATATATGGCATATGATGAAAAAACAGATCCAAGTGGTTTACCAGATTTGCATTATACAAAGTTTTCTATAAATAGACTAAGTTCATTTTATGATATGTTTGAAACTTGTAGTCAGATTTTAAGTGAATTAAATGACAGCATATCATCAGGTCAAAAAGACTTAGCAAAATATATAACCGAAGAAGGTGGATATGAATATATCTACGATTCATTGATGTCTAAATATGTTAATGCTATGAGTTGTATTTCTGCTAGAATGGGTTATTTGCAAGGCATAATAGACGATTTGCAAGAGCAAAATCGAAACTATCAAAGTCGTATTAATTATATTAAGAATATTACGAATATGCAGTCCTTCTTGGAAAATTATGCTATTAAATATGGTTTGTCAGATATGACAATACTTTGGAAAGAATTATGTTCATTCAAAAGAGAAGATACATACCATAATGATAATTACATAGGCGAAGATATTGATGAATATACATTAATGCAAAATGTTGAAGAATTGCTAAAACAAGCTGAAAAAGAAATTGAGAAGGCTTGTGAATTAAACTATTCTATTGAAACTAATATTTCTAACCTTTTAGTTTTGCCTGAGTTTAAGCCTTTATGGGATAAATTTGATTTAGGTAATTATATACGAGTGCGTATTGATGATGATATTTTTAAATTAAAATTGATTAGTATTGAATATGATTATTCTAACCTAGCAAGTATTGGTGTATCATTTTCTAATGTTACCAAGATAGCAGGCTCAGACATTGATGATGTATCTCAAATCATATCTCAAGCATCATCTTTAGCAAGTAATTTTAATTTTTATGCTAAACAATCCCAAAGAGGTAGCGAAGCTCAAAGTACATTAACGAATATTTTGACTAATGGCTTAGATGTTGCTAATTCTAGAATTACTTCTGCCACTAATCAAAGTTTTGTTATTGATGAGCGTGGAATTACTGGTAGAGAATATGATGAAATAGCTGGCGATTATACTGACCAACAAATCAGAATTATTAATAACTTACTATGTTTCACAGATGATGGTTGGAAACATACAAAAGCAGCGTTAGGTAAAATTAGCGTTACTGACCCTATAAGTGGAGTAATAACAGAAAAATACGGACTATTAGCAGAAGCGATTATTGGCGAATTAATTTTGGGTGAACAGTTAATTATTCATAGTCAAAGCAATGGTACTGTCTTAATTGATGAAAATGGAATTACTATAAAAGATACTAATGGTAATGCGGTAATGTCTGCACAAACAGATGGTAATGCAAGTTTTTCAGGACAAGTTAATGCCACCAGTGGTAGTTTTGCAAGTACAGATGGTACAAGTAATGTCAATATTGCAAATGGTAAATTATCATTATTTGGTGGTAACAATACTAATAACCTATCTGTCTATTCTTATATTGGCAATTATGTATATGAATCTGGCATCAATCCAACATATTACCATACATACAGAATCAATAGTGATACTACTATTGATTCACAAGTATCCGTTGGATTACCGTATGATTTGGATAGTTCACATGAGTTATATAACACCTGGGGTATTTATTTAAGTGGTGCGTCAGGTAACATAATTTCAAGTTATTTATATTATAATGGTAACACCAATGCAAGTTATTTAGCAGTAACCAACGCAACTATCTCAAATCTTACTGTAAATGGTGGTACAGAATTATATCATCAAACACCGTATATTGATTTTCATGTAGCTAATATTCAGTCGTATGATTTTACTGCTAGACTTATACAGTATAACAATGATGGTGTTATACACCTTAAAGCAATAACAGATGGCACTACAGAAACATATGGTAGTCTAGAAGCCACCGTTATTACACCATCTTCTAAAAAAGTAAAAGATAATATTGAAAGTATGTCATATGAAGAAGCTGATAAAATACTTCAATTAAATCCAGTAACTTTTGATTATAAGGTTGGATATGGTGGTAAAGATAAAGTTGGTTTAATCGCTGAAGAAGTGTATGAAATAATTCCGAGAGCAATACATTCAACTAATGATATTCCATCAATTGAATATAATATATTCATACCATACTTAATCAAAGAAATCCAAAAACTTAATGCAGAAATAGAAAAATTAAAAGAAGGGAGCAATAATTAATAATGGATGCAATATCACATAAAATAGATTTAAATACTGAACAGAGAAATAATTTTCAGCCCATTTTTATTGCTGATGGTTCAGTAAATACAAATATTATAGTTGCGACATTAAACGAAGGTAATAAAGCATTGTTGCTACCTTCAAAGGGAGACGCATACTTACAAGAAGTATTAGATGATGGCACGAGTATATGTTTATCTAAAGGAACTATATTGAATTATAGTAATGTTTGTTTTGTATTACCTAGTATGACAAAAGGTGTACATACTGTTAATGTTGATTTTACTAGCGATAACGAAATCATGCATCAAGGTTTGTCGCCTTTTACTAATGCTAGGTTATCATATTATCGACACAATGCTATGTTGATTAGTGCAGTAAATGCAACAACATTTTCATTTCAAATAAAAGTGGTATCGTGAAAGGAGTGAAAGAAAAATGATTATTAAGAAAATTAACTTGCAGAGTGGTTCTTCCACTCCTATGGTAGATGTTGTACAGTATCAAAGTGTATCAACCATTATAGGTATAACTTTATGGAATGATGACCAAAAAATGAGCGTTGCAGATAAAAACATTACTATAATTGCCGATGATGGCAATTTAGCAAATCCTAGTTTTACTATTGACAGTGACAATAATATGATTCTGATGGTAGTTGATAATGAATTAACAGTTGAATTAGGCGAATTAAAAATAGTTGTACGAATAACAGAAAATGAATCACAAATTTATAGTTCATTTCCTTTAATATTAAATGTATCTCCTGGTGTTCCAACAGCAGAAAGACGCAGTTCATCTTTTGAAGTGTCAGCACAAGAACAAATTTCTTATTCCTTTAAAACGATTAGTTCTACTTATTACACCAGTAATGCTATGATAAGTACCAACGATATATCAACTACTGCCAGAGCAATAAGTGCACAAACAGAAAGTGTAACTACAAATAGCGTAACAGAAAGATTTGTTACTATGGTTAATCATACATCGTACAAAACAAGCACATCATCTAGTTATGTTGAAAGTGGCGAGGTAAAACAATTTGTATCATCTGATACTTATACAGCAGAGAATGAGCATAGGGATAATCCATATCATTCATACACAAACCAATCATACATACACTCTAGTTTCTATTATCCTGCTAGTGCTTTAGAATATTTATATACTGACTCTTATTTTACTACACAGAGTGATACAGTACCAACTAGAGAGATTTATTCACATAGCGATACTTATATGTTTAATAGATACAGAACAAGAATTTCTTATCTACAAGAAGCTAGAACATCATCAACATGTAAAATTATTGAAAATCTTGTAACTACTGCATCTTCCACTAAATATATTACTGGAAGTCCAAGTTCAGACAATGTTTTTACTTCCATCGGCATAACAAGTGTAGAGTATAATCGGTTTGCATATTATCCTGCTGCTTATTCGGAAGCAATCAGATATTCGATAACCGAAAATGCATATACATACAACAATGTAGCGGCAACGCATTACAGTACATATTATACAGAATATGTGCCAGCAACAGTTACACAATGGTGGCATACAGATGTTTCTAAAGAAACTGTATATTACACTAAAACTAATTATAAAGTTATTTAATGATTAAAGGATAAAAGGAGATAAAAATGTTTGATATTGATTTAATAATTCCATGTTACGGAAAACCTGAATTGATTAATCGTGGTTTAGCATCTATTGCAACACAATGGAAGAAAGAATATATCCATGTAACCCTTGTTAATGATTGTAGTCCTAACACAGATTGTAATTACCAAGATTTAGTTGATAGGTATAAAAATGACATAGACATAAGATGTATTACTACACCAGAAAATATAGGACAAGGTTTAACTCGTCAATATGGTATAGACCATACCACACATGAATACTTTATGTTTATGGATGAAGATGATCAAATAGGCAATGGATTAGCAATTTCATTATTTGTTGGAGCAGTTGAAGGCTCACAAGTGCTAAAAGACGCTAATAATAATATTATTATAGATTTAGAAACTAATAAACCTGCACACAATCCAGATGCAAAAAAGATTGCTATAGTATCAGGACCTGTATTCGAATTTGACGATAATCATACAAAAGTGATTGAAGCAACTAACAGAGTATGGGTAAACTCTAAATTATATAATAGAGATTTCATTAATGAGCATAATATACGATTTAACAAGGAACAGTCAAGACATGCCGAAGATTACTATTGGATGTCTTGCTTTTTTTATGCTTTAGATAATGATACGACTTATAGTGGCTTATTACTTAACAATGACGGTCTGTATTACTTGTGGTATCCGAACCAAGAATCACAGTCTAGGAAAGACCCTGATTATGGTTATATGCTGTCAGGATATACCATGAATGGTAGCGTTAACATTTTAAAGTATATTAAAAGTAAAGAATGTAATGTTCCTTTTAATGCAAAGACTTATGATGAAAAACTGCTCAATATGACCATGTACTCTTATTTCACATTCTTAGCCTTTCTAAGACATGTTTCGACCACAGACTATGTTCCTACCCTTGAAGATGATTGGAACATTCTGAGAGCGTCTTGTGACGAATTAAGGTGTATGTTAAAGGCACAGTACCACAAATACAATTACACACAGAAAATAGAGGAATATTATAAAGTCAAAAATTATTCTGATGTTATATTCACAGAACCCTGGATAGACTTTGATACTTATGTCAATGAGGGATATGAGGCATTTTCATGGGATTATAATCAATTAATAAAAATCAAAGACACGATGTTATTCGACGAAGAAGGTAACTTCGTAGAACACAGAAAGGAGTAATTTTATGAATTACACAGACAATTACCATATGAAATTACCAGCACAAACTGATTATTATAATGTTGATGATTTCAATGACAACTTTGAAACAATTGATAGATTGCTTAATGAGGCAAAAGTAACAATTGACTCCACATTAAGTTCTACATCAGAAAACCCAGTTCAGAATAAGGTAATTACATTAGAAATTAATAACCTAAAAAACTCTGTCGGTGATGGCAAGGCTTTGGTGGCTAGTGCTATCACTGAGAAAGGTGTAGCCACCGCATCTGATGCAACTTTTGAAACTATGGCAAACAATATTGCTGAAATATCTTCAGGAAGTAGTGAAGTGAGTGGTACGGTTTGGGGTACTTCTCCAGTAGTGAATCCTACATATTATGATGACTTAACTACATTAATATCTAAAGGATTGGTACAAGTATCTTCATTAGCCACAAATGTTAGTGAATTACAAAAGAAACTTACTGCAAATTTAAGTTGTCCTTATACTCTTACCGATTACGGAGTAAAGTTGTACTATGATTACGGTATTAATGCAGGTCTTATTGTCGATTATTATAATTCTGGAATTCGAGTAAGACCTTTCTATGGCAATTCGATTTCTGGAAGTACATATTTGCTAAACAATATAGGTATTGGTATATATAAAAATAGTTCACTAGGAGTAATGATTGCCTTTGAATGCAATTCACAAACCAAAAAGATTATAGATGGAAATGCTGTATTAATAGCAACTGCTGTCAATATTAGTGGAAATAACAGTTTCTTTGCGTTTGTTGGTAAAGGCGATAATTCTGCGTATGGCATTAATTCATTAAGTGATTCCGTTTGGGGTAATACTTCATCTAATTACTATGTTATGACTGGTGGTTCTTTATCAACAGCAGGAACTAATCCTGGAATTATTATGCAAGAAGATGTTTGTGCATATTATAATTCGACATTTTATTATAACCCTAATATTAGGCAAGGTTCTGCATATAATAGTAATACGCATTTTAGTAGATTTTATGACAACGAAGAAAAGAATTATTTTGTTTTAAATAATAGAGTAGTTGTTTCTAATCCTAACGATCCTGACGCATCATATTACAATAAAATTATTGCTGTATTAAAAGAGGATGTGTTGGTAGATGAAGATACTGGTATTACCATACTTTCTTTCGTTGATTCTACTAACACTAATGCTGGTGTAAGCAATTATTCTCTTGCAGGTGTTTTAAATAGCATGCCAGAATCAAGCGATATAGTATATGATACTGTACCTACAGAAAATAGTGACAACTTAATTAAAAGTGGTGCTATTTATTCTGCATTACAAGATTTTGCAAGTGCAATAGCATAAGAAAGGAGGAATAAAGTAAATGGCAATTGATACAACTTTAAGTAGCACTTCTAGTAATATGCTACAAAACAAAGTGATTACTGCTGCATTAAACGAGAAGATTACTAAACTTGAAACAGATAATGTGCCTACTGAAAATAGTGACAATCAAATTCTTTCAGGTTCATTATACTCGGTTATAGCCAATGATGTGACTACCCCATTAAATACAAAAAAAGTAGCCCTGGTTAATGCAATTGTAGCAAAAGGCGGTACAGCCACAGTAGATAATACATTAGATGAATTAATTACAATAATGGTGTCGATGATTGGTGGTAGTGGTGGTGGAAGTTATCCGATAGTTGATGTGTCAGTATCTTATGTAGGTGCATGGGCAGCCTATGAAGGCAATGTTGATAATGTTATAGAATACACAACACCAAACACATTAACTGATACTACTTATCAAGATTATGCAACTGCAGTTGGGCTTGAATATACAGATGATGTTAGTAGTGTAACATCTGACTATACTTTATGTGGCTTAATATATTTAAATGGTCATACTGAAGCTGGTCTTGCATATTGTAAAAATGGAAACAATTATTATCTACTACCATATGAAAATGGGGCAACATTGAGTGGAGAACAATATCTTACTGGTGGATATAAATATTACACCGTAGTTAACTCTTATGGTTTTGTTTATTTTGTTGATGTTGGTTCATCTCCTATATATGGAGCAGGATATTATATAAATACTTCTAATAACTCAACAGTATTTAGAGCAATTTCTAGTAAAAGAATGGGAATACCAGATAGTACTTCTACTACTGGATTTGATGGTGCGTTCTTTGGAAGTTATGCTACATTTGTTAATGATAGTAATATTTGTGAATATTGCAAAATGCTTGTGGCAGGCTATGGATATACTAATTTATATAGCACGTTTAATATGTTTACCACTACAGATACTAATACTCAAATCTTAAACTTCGGTGGTTCATTATCAATAATAACGAAAGGTGGTGAATAATAAATGGCTTTAGATACAGAATTAAGCACAACATCCGAAAATCCTGTTAGTTCCAAAGCAATTTATGATGTATTAGCAACCAAACAAAGTGCTATGTATTTTGATGATGTTGCTACAGAAAATAGTACCAATTTTATTACAAGTGGTGTAGTCTATGATGAAATTGTAAGTGCGACTAACAATGTACTGTCTAACAAAAATAATATTGCCACAGCATTAACCAATGCTGGAACACCAACAGATAGTAATGCTACATTTGCAACTATTATTGAAAACTTTACTAATACAGAACCACCATCAAGTGGTAGTTTAACATGGGCAAGTAATTCAACGGATATTTTGAATACATACACTTGTACTCCTAGCACTTTTAATGTAACTGCTATGGCTACAGCATTAGGTTTTAATATAACGACTGACAGTAATTCAAATTCTATATTGTATACAAATGATACTAATAATGGTATTTATATTAAACAAGATGATAGTCATATTGAAATGTCAGTATTTGAAAATGGTGCTGATAATACAATGCTTATGTCTTTATATTATAATTTACCAAGTGATACTAATTGTATCTTTCAGACTTTAATAGTTGATAATTCTTTTGCTTTTATGCCTACCAGTAATGATGCGTACTTTTTCTCAACCGTTATTTACGATAAATACATCAAGGTATCTGATACCTCTGTAAATATATACAGATTTTCCATCTTAGCTGCAGCAGGTGGGTTTTATATTGCAAACAGTATGCAAATGAATGGCTATGAAGATTATACAAACTTTGTAGCTGACGCAGTAATTGGAATGAAAGCATATTATATTGAAAATGATGAATTATATTATGCTGAAAACTCTAGAACTGGTTGTGTAGCAATTAATACAAGTGATGTAAGTGGTACGCAAGGTGGTCGACCTGATAATATAGTTTTAGTAAGTGGTACTAGCACATTCATTATAGCAGAAGATAACGGAACATCTTTTGGACGCTAAAGAAGGAGGAAAAGCAAATGAATAAACTTAAATCAAGAAAGTTTTGGATTGCAGTAGCTTCAATGCTTGCATCAATTGGGGCTGGTATTGTAGGTATGGCAAACGATAATTCTAAATTAGCACTAGTAGGTACTATTTGCACGATTGTAAGTGGTGCAATTTACAGTTTCTGCGAGGCGTATGTTGATGGTGTCAGAGCTGGCTATACAGAAGTTTCTGAAACCGAAGAGGAGGAGTAATGACATTACAAGAGATTTTAGTTAGTGGCGGTGGCATGCTTATTCTACTACTAACACTAATTCAGGTTACACCACTCAAACTAAACCCTTGGAGTGTCGTAGCAAAAGCATTAGGAAAAGCTCTAACGGTTGATGTTTTAGATAAGTTAGACGAGAATACAGCCTCTACTTGTAGATATAGGCTTATTCGCTTTGATGACGAATTAAGACACCATGTCAAGCACACAGAAGAACACTTCGACCAAATCTTGGACGACATCACGATTTATGAGCGTTACTGTAAAGAGCATCCAAATTATCCTAACTCAAAGGCAATTCTTGCAATTGAGAACATTAAAAGCACTTATATTAAGTGCAGAGAGGAGAATAGTTTTCTATGAAACTTTATAAAAACAAAGTAATTAAAAAAGCACAAGGCGAAGTAGGTTATTTAGAAAAAGAAACTAATGCTTACTTGTATTCAAAAAAGAAAAATGCTGGTGATAAAAACTTTACTAAATACGGTAAATGGTACAATATGAATGGTGTATATTGGTGTTGTGAATTTCTATCTTGGCTTTTTGCTAAATCATATGGTTATGAAAATGGTTTAAAATTGTTATGTGGTGGTTATTCAGCAGCATGTGAAACTATTCGCCAGCAATTTATCAAAGCTGGTAGATACCATCCTGCAAATGGTTATACACCCAAAAGGGGTGATGTAATTTTTTACTGGGTTAAATATTCTACTCGTTCAGATCATATCGGTATAGTTGAGCGTGTATCCAACGGTTATGTACACACCATCGAAGGTAACACTAGCAAAGCAGATGAAGTAGTTGATAATGGTGGAGCTGTGGCAAGAAAAGCATATGCAATGAGTTATATAAAAATTCTTGGTTATGGTAATCCAAACTATGATATTAAACCAACCAAACTTGTAGCCCCTAAGCCTACACTCAAGAAAGGTGCTAAAGGTGCAAGTGTTAAGCAGTTACAGAAGTGTTTAAATGCTACTGTTCATACAGGTATTATAGTTGACGGAGATTATGGCGATAAGACTTCTGAGGCTTTAAAGACTTTCAAAGTTTCTAAGAAATTAGAATCTCATAATGGCGATATATATGGCAAGAAAGCATATACAACCATGAAGAAAGCAATTAAAAATGTTGATTAGTTATGTTTGAATAAGCATATTTACTCTCCTTTAGGGGATAGATACAGTTTGTACCTATCCCCTTTTTTACGATTTGTTCAATACTTCTATTGATTTTCTTGCTAATGAACTAGAAACATTGACATATACATTAGCAGTTACTGCTATATTCTTATGTCCTAGCAAATCAGAAATTACTTTCAAATCAACACCTTTTTCCAACAACACAGACCCGAAAGTATGGCGTAAAGCGTGCAAACCGAAATTAGGTTTATCAATTCCTAACTCTTTCATTAACTTTAGCATATTTTTTCTTATAGATGCAGATGTGATAGTAACCACTTTATCGGATTGAGATTTAGATTTAATAAGTTTCAAAGAGTTAATCGCTCTGTCAGCCAAAGGCACATCCCTAACTGAATTATACTTAGGCTCTTTGACAACAATAACTTCCTTACCTGTAGTTATATCTGTTTTTCGTGCAGTTGTATGACGAACATGTAGAGTTTTTGTTGCAAAATCAATGTCATCCCATGTAAGAGCCATTAATTCGCCTATGCGTAAACCAGTATATGCAAGTATGATTATAAAGTGCATATTTATTGAATGTTTAGGAGTAATACCATCTTCTTTAGTAGCCTCAATCTCGTTACAGAGTATTTCTAATTCTGATGCATTTAAATAAGATATTACTCTTCGCTTTTTTACAACTATATTTTCGCCAGGAAGTGAAACACCATTACAAGGGTTATCCGTTAATAAACCTATTGTTATAGCGTATTTAAAGCAACCTCTTAATAAATAATAGTGTTTTGTTATGCTATTCTTTGCTATTCTTTGCGTTAGACTATTTACCCATTCTTGCACATGCTGTGGCTTAATATCCTTGATTTTCATATTGCTAATAGTATGATTTTTTATAGTATATTTATATGTTTTAAGATTTGAAGTATAACTGCTATCTCCTACTTCATTGATTCTAACCTTGACTAACCAATCCCACATAAAATCTTTTAATAGAATATTAGATTCCTTCAATGTATTTTGGTTGCTGTTTTCATACTTTTGTATTTTCTCAACTACCTCTGCTTTGGTTTTACCATAAAACTCTTTATTTTGATTACCATATTTTTTACGATACCTAAAATATCTATGACCATTGATAGTTCGTTTATCCCACGAACCTTCACCACTCATTCGTTTACCCATAACAATTCAACCTCCACAATTATTTTTTATTGATATTACTATGCGGAAATTAAATTGTCAATAATTATTACCCAAATTTTACCCAGATGAGTTGACTTTTACATACTAAAAAAGGGTAAAAAAAGGAACAGATGACCACTTGCCAAAAATAGCGAAACCACCTACGAATAGGTGGTTTGCAGTGCTTTCTGTATGATATTGTGAAATGTGGTAAGATTATTTTACTGATAATTTAACTTTACCCTATAAAGCCCTTTAAATATAGACTTTCAATTTTCATTACCCATTTTTTTACCCAAACCACAAAACTAATACATTTTATTTTTCAACCAGTCAAAATATAAATCTTTTGGTATACGATATTCATTACCAATCTTAATACTAGGAAAAGATTCATCCTTTATCATATTATATGCTTTCTTCTTGCCAATTTTCAAATGATTACATAAATCGGTCACAGTCCACAACTCTCCGAAGTTATTACTTGTCACTTGCATCTTTACTCCTCCTATACTTTGCTTCGAAAAAATCAACGGCTGCTAAGGAAATACTAACTGCTAATTGCTCATATTCTTCCTTATAAGTATTATTAAACTGTTCAAAGTCTGCTAACATATCTTTCCAAAACTTATCATTGTTAAATGCTTTAGTATCATTCTGCTTAATTAAGTCCCCATATTTTTTACAAATCTTCCAATAATCAACAAAAATTGTATGCTCCTGACTACCCTTTTCAAACATCTTCTTTTTCCTTTGCTTTGATTATTTCATCTAGTCTATGTTCATAATCTAAAACTGTTTTATCAAAACTGCGTCTTAGAGCTGATAGTTTGCTTTCCAGGTCGGCAATTTTATTCTGTTGATTAATATTTACTCTTTTAATGCGTTCATTTTCAGCAATTGCATTTTTATAATTTAATTTTAAAGCATTTAATTCATTGATTTTCTTATCGACTGCACGAGTTTTTTTAGAATATTTTTCTAGCACTTCCTGTACATTACCGTTGAGTTTTTGCAATTCTTTGGCATCAATCTTGCTAGTTTTATCACTTAAAGTTGCGACAAAATCATTACATTTTTTACAATAGCAACTAGCACTATCACTCAATTTATTCTTAAACTCAGAAACATTGACACCTAAATTTTCGGTTGGTTTATTGTTTTCCATTAATAAAGCCCCACACTTGCAACACTTAAACTTATTACGATATACACTTTCTTTCCATACGAACATCATAAGCCACACCTCTTTCTCGTTTCATTTTCCAATTCAATATCTCTAATAGCCTCTTCAAGCAACTGATTAAAGTACCATTTAGAGAGAATAATATTTCTGCTATCTTCAACGAATAACTTTCTTTGTTTCTTTTGAGCTCTTCGTCTTGCTTGTAACAATACACTTCCCATAACCTACTCCTTTCCAGTTGAGCCTAAACCTCCTCTATCCTCATTACCTAACATATCCACAAATTGAAATTCAAACTCTGGTTGATTTTTCATGATTCTGAACTGACAAATTCTGTCATTTTTTGGTATAGTAATATCTCTAGTAGCATATGCTGGAAACCACCACTGATCATTGTCGCCATTATACGAATTATCAATGATACCTGTGCTATTCACTAAAAGAATGCCATAATTTTTAAAAGTTGAACTTCTTGGTACAACATGAGCTTCGTAACCTTTAGGTAATTCCATTGCTATCCCTAGAGGAATTAAAGAAAAATCGCCTTTTTTCATAGATATTTCTTTAGCACTTCTTAAATCAATCCAATCGCCCTGAACAATTTTTTCTACTTTAGTAATCTCATTATCAAAATATTTAATTTTAATCTGCATTTTTGTTTTTCTCCCCTTTCACTTTTCTGGCTTTTCTCATTCTTTCTGCCATCATTTCTTTTTCTTCCTCAGTATATTCACGCTTAGCATTACCACTTCTAAAAGATACAAGTTTTTTGTTTTTTAAAGCATACACTCTGTTATATACTTTGTTACCCTCAACATAATCAACTTCTTTGATTTTATAATTTTTTGGTGATGCATCACACAACTTATCTAATTTAGTCATAATAGTGCGGTCAGAAGTCCATACAGTCACTTCTTCTGTATCTCTTGAAAACTGTATAACAGTTTCTTGTTCTGCTGTAGACACATTAGCAAATATTTCTTTCATTTACTCACCTTCCTTTCGATAATCAGCCATTTCTGGAAACATATCTTTCATATATGGTAAATCTTTAATCCATTCACACATACTGTGCCATTCTTCTAATTTATGTCCTCGTCTATCATTAAATATTGCGACACAATTTTCATATGACATGGTTAACATTCTTGTTTGGTTATAACAGTTAGGTAATAATTTAATAAGCGTATACCATATATCTTTATTAGTATGATTTTCTAGATATGATTTTCTAAGATTTTCTAAAACTACTAATGTTTGGTTTAATGCTTTCAATCCTTCATCTGTCATATGTTCAATGCTAAAGTCAGTCTGCTCCAACGGTCTTTTGTGTATGCAATGCATTGTGGAGCAAGAATCAGTAGTTACACCAACTTTATATTGGTCCATTTGTTTCCACCAATATAATGGTGCAGTAACTTGAACAGAAACAAAGATTTGTCTTAAAAACTTCCTATGCGAAGTACCTGCTTTAACAAGTCTTGACATTAATTTTAAATCTTCTTTACCAACAACGTATTCTTCATCACTAATAGGCTCATTCATAAGTAAATCCATTTCTGTGTTATAATATCCACTATCGCTCAAATTCCAACTATTCAATGGATTTCTGCAACCATAGATTGCATTATCTAAATTCATTACTCTTGTTCTTTCAAATTTAATCAATTCTTCCCACCACCTTCTGATAAATGATTTTGAATTATGTTTATGACTTCTTCCTGGTCTATGTAATCTTCTTCTAGGAGCATTAATTTTTTATCATGACCTATTTCTTCAATTTCTTTTAGTATTTCTAATAATTCATCCTTTACAACACGCTTTGGATCGTTACTAATATAAAAACTATACCCACACGCACTTATAATTTTTAAAAATTTCTTATAGTTAGGTTTAGACTGACCTAAGTAATATCTGTTGATAGTCATTAATGGTATACCAGTAATTCGAGATACTGCACTTTGCGACATTCCACTATTATCAATAAGTCTATTAATTAAATTTGCCATAATCTTGACCTCCAAAAATCAAATAATCTGTTGTTGTGTGCAATTCTTTGGCGATTTTTCCAATCATTACTGCATTAGGTATTCTTTCTCCTCTGCAATACCTCGACATATTTGCCTCAGTAGTATTTACTTTTTTAGCTAATTGACCTTGCGTCATATCATTATCAATTAATAATTTTTTAATTCTTTTGTGCATCATTATCACCTCCATATAAATATTTATTAGTCAAATCATTACCATACATTTTTTCGTACTTATCGTATTCTGGAATAAATATATCAAAGCCACCATGAACATTAATATATTGAATCACAAACCACATGCCTAAACCTCGATTATCAGGTTTCCACAAACCTTCGTCTGTGAATGCCCCCCCTCGCAGACAAAAATCACGAATTCTAGGGTTAGATACTTTATCAATCATCTCTAAACGATTAGGTCTTTTTTCAAGATGTAATCCAAAACCACAAAATACACAACCTGTTCTATTGCAACCAGTAGTACAAAATGTAGGTCTGTCAAATTCAAATAATTCCATTAAGTCTAAATCTAAAAAATCTCCAATGGTCATTTGTCCTATTAATTCTTCTTCTGTGACTACATCTCCGTATACAGATGCAATTTGTATATCATTTAATCTAATATAAGTTAATACATCTTGATTAGTCCAAAATGCCATAGGATTTGACGTAGGCTTTTTTAAATCAAATCCATTACAACCATTATCAAGCCACTTTTGTGTTCTTAATCTACTCTCTGAAGCCATTTGAGCAGTAATTTTATATTTCTTAATTCCATGAGCAGGAGATTTTTTCATTGCCGTGCAGCATTGATTTGAAACATCAAAAGGTGCTTTAAGTAAAAACTTCCATTTTTCTTGTGAAAAAACACTACGATTATTTTGGGTAACATTAGCATTTATTGGATGTGAAGAATCGTTTGTAAAAATCCCTAAGAGTTGTGCTAACCTTTGATTTGAACCACCCTCTTTATGCAACATTCTTGAATTTAACATATCTGCTAAATCTTCTAATTCTTTTGAGGGTTTATCATTTTTTGAAAACACTCCACTACCTAATAATTTTTCTAAATAATAATACGGAGCATTTTCGGAACTATTTTCTTTAATAATAACATCTAGATATTTTCTAGCACCAGCTACACATTCGCTAACTTCTTTAGAAACCATAGGATAACCATATTTGCATATTACATCTTTAAAAGTATGATTTGGTGTAATGATTGCTACATTATCAAAAGTATTCACAAAATCTACAATTTCAGGATATTCTAACCCAGTATTAATAAATACTGCTTGTATATTTGGATACATCTTTCTAGCAATATCTAATAGCACTGTACTATCTTTACCACCACTAAAAGAAACATATACATTATCTAATCCATAATACAGTACCCATTGTTGTATTCTTTGTTGCGTTAATGATACTTTAGCCTTTAATGGTAATCCTTGTAAACGTGTTAATTCTTGAATATCATGTTTCATCAGACTCACCTTTTTCCTTTATAATATGTATAATAAGTTCTGCTTCTTCCTTTTGAAGAGGGTATGCTTTATAATCCCAATCTTCGTAATTTGCAATATTTGCTAATAATTCTTTAATCTCAACATTCATACTTATTCCTCCTTATAAAAATATTGTCATTTATATACAAATGTACTCAAATGTGTTTACGCTATATTATCTAACCAATATATCTTTGAATATTTCCAAATCAGTCTACATTTTTTAGCATTGACTTTTTTACAATGTTTTGTAGGACTTTGAAAATTTAAAGCACTTAATTCAGG
>AUXO012719302.1_pt1 | contig 33494 bp, 52 predicted proteins | sample 768731 | NCBI WGS metagenome assembly AUXO01 (sample SAMN02715735, study PRJNA202380) | gut metagenome | biome: sheep rumen | host: Ovis aries | place: New Zealand: Palmerston North
ATGAATCATTTCAGCTGCTTTTTCTATGGCAAACATAAACGTATAGATGATGACGTAACCGCTACATTTTATAATGCTGGCCATGTACTTGGTTCAGCTGTTGTTGACTTAGCATTTACAAAGTATTCAGGTATCAGTAAGCTTTTCCACAAGAAAGATGAGAAGATGCATATCCTTTATACGGGAGATTTGGGCCGCGAAAGTAATCCATTAGTTAACCCGCCTGCTACAGATATGTCAGCTCCTGACTATATTATAATGGAGTCTACATATGGTAACAGAACTCATGAAAGCCTGGATACAGTTTACCAGGAACTTGCTTATACTATTAACAGAACCATTGAACGGGGCGGAAAAGTAATCATACCAAGCTTTGCTATTGAACGCGCCCAGGAACTTATCTATTTCATCAAGAACCTGATGCATGATAACAAGATCCCTCGTGTTCCTGTTTATGTCGATTCTCCTATGGCAGTTAATGCTACAGGCGTATTCAGTATCCACAGTGAATGCTTTAACAACAAGATCAAAGATAACTTTATCAGTAAAGGAAAGAATCCGTTCTCAGTAAAAAGTCTAAAGTATATATCATCATACCAAGAGAGCTTACAGATAGCAAGGTCAAAGAAACCATGTATTGTTATAAGTGCTCAGGGAATGTGTGAAGCTGGACGTATTATTAATCATATCAAACATGGAATCGGAAACCCAAACAATACTATTCTTATTGTCGGCTATATGTGTGAAGGAACTTTAGGAAGAAAGATTCTTAACAAAGCTGAGTCAGTAACAATAGATGATAAAGAGCATAAGCTTAAAGCAGAAGTACAACAGATAAATGCATTCAGTGCTCATGCTGATTATAAAGAAATGCTTGAATGGCTTGGTAAGATCGATACAAGCAAACTAAAGAAAATCTATCTTGTTCATGGTGATCATGAAGCCCAGGAATTCTTTGCTAATAAACTTAGGTCTGCAGGGTTCCAGGTTGAAATCGTAAAAGCCATGACTAGGTACAAACTATAGAATAGTTATTCTATTCTTTATGATTATAAAGAATTACAATATAGATTCCATGTACCCGCATATTCTTATATTATCAGGCGTACATGGAAATGAAACCAATTCAGTTAAAGCTGTAGCCCTCAGTGATTTTAAGCGTACAGGCAAAAGCATTACAGTTATGAATGCTATTAATGAGCCAGGGCTTACAGCTAATACCCGCGAATATGAAGACCCTGAGCATGACTCTAAAGACCTGAACAGGTCATTCTTTTCTGAAAAACCACAGCTAACAGAAACAGTAGATAAGATTAAGAAAGCAATCAGAACCAGTAAGATTGTAATTGATGTCCATAGTTCTCCTGCCTGCAAAAATATTGTTCTGCTTGGAAATACACAGAAAGAACTGATAATCAAAAACATACTTACCAATGCAGGAATTCCATGTGTATCATGGAGTAGTACATCAGATACTATTCGCAGCTATGCGAATAAGATTGATTCTGTTGTAGGAGTTACAGTTGAACTCAATGGGATGGGGCAGGTTTCACAGCAAAAGCTTGATGAAGAAATCGAATTCCTCCAGACAGTTGTTAACACACTTGTAGATTCTTACCAGGAAATTATGTATGATTATGAAACAGGAGAGCAATCAACTATAGAGAACTTTGGCGATGATTTGACTAACGTTATTGTAAGAACTGAAGGCGTTGTTTCTTATGAGGATTTTGACAAGCTGTTTGATAAAGTATTCATGAAAGATGAAGTTATCTGCAGCATTTATGATATAAGCCATGATACTTGTATTGAAAAGATCAAAGCTCCTTGGGATAACTGTGTAGTTATTGATGCGGAACCTGTAGCATATGTTACTCCTGGAACAGCCTTGCTATCGTTTGCAAAGCTTGATAAGTATGCAGAATCTGTATGTAATGCTGAGCCAAAGTCCTCTGTAGAGGAAGAAATGAAGGAAGACATGAAAGTAATACCTGCAACAAAGCCTGGTCTTTTAGCAGATGAGAAAACTGTAGGATATGCTTTTGAATGCGAAATAGACTTTGCCAACTGGTGTGCAGAAAATATTGGTGAAACAGAACATGGCGTAGTTATGGGTTCTGATGAGACTCAGGACCTTAATCTTGATAAATATGCTTCAGGAGTTAAGGTTGTACGTGATGCTACACCTTGGGATAACTTTGTAAACGGTGACGTAAGAACAAATCACTTCAAGGCTGATATAAAATCAAGTATGGAATATCCAGTAGCAAGTATCCATGCATATATTCCTGTAGAAGGTGTAAACAATCTTATGAAGCTTGGTAAGACTGAGCAAGCGGCTTGGCGCATCCTAGCAAGAGAATACCTTGAACAAAGCCAGGTTGATTACTATATTTCTTATGGTAAAGACGACGATGTAAACGTAATTCCAAGGCAGCTTATTCTTGATATGCTTTCAGAAGAAGGACTAAAGCTTGAGTCTAAAGTTGCTATGGGCGAAGTAAAGTCTATGAATGAAACCAGAACTATCAAGCAGAAAGTTTATCTTGCTGTCTACCTTCCATTAACAAGCTGGGCTAGCCAGTACGCATTTAGAAAACAGTTTATGACATTAGAAGATTTGGTAGATTTATATAAGTAGACGTTATTCTATAAAATATAACTAATTTATGTATAATTTCACATAAATAAAAGTTATTTATCTATAATATAAATATAAGCTTAATGCAGTCGGAACAGTTACTTCATTCATGCAGATTAGGAATAAAAACAACTGTTTCATTTTTTCTTGAGCTTTTTTATGATAACATCAGATAAATAAAGTATTATGAAAAATAAGTAATAATTATTTTATTTTATTCTTTATTCATAAAGAGCCCAAGGATATTTGATTATCTTTGGGCTTTTTATTTGAGGAAACAAAATACTTAGCAAAATATAAGGAGGAAGACAGATTATGTCTAGATTAGCTAAAGCAGCATCTGCTGCACGTGGCCGTGAGGTTCTTCGCACAGATGAAATCGTTACCAACTTTATGGGTGGAGACTCATACAAGTTGACACCACTTACTTCTCTTCGTATGATCGCAGCATCATCAATCTTTGGTGAGCCATCATACTACAGAAATGGTGGATTGAATGGTAAAGAGCCAAGACTCTGTGGTACAGAATACCTTGAGTGTATCCGCACTATGCTTGATGAGGACTTGTTCTCTGCAACTCTCCGTAAATCAGCAAAGGGTAAGTCTACTACAGAAGTATTCACTGATGCAATCGATGCTGCACTTGATGCAGACTTTGAAGGAACATTGAAGCTCGCAGTTGAACTCCGCAAGGATTACAATATGCGTCTTAACCCACAGGTTATCATGGTTCGCGCTTCTATGCATCCTAAGCGTGCTGAATGGACTGAAAAGAATCCAGGAAAGTTCTCTTCATATGAAGACTTGGTAATGTCTCGTGCAGATGAGCCAATGACTCAGCTTGCATACTTCATTGCTGTTAACAACGGTAAGAAAAAGATGCCAACTCTTTTGAAGAAAGCTTGTGCAAAGAAACTCTCAGAGCTGAATGCATACAATGTAAATAAATACAAGAACGCTGAGATCGGTATGATCAACGCTGTTCGTTTGACACATGCTAACTCACCAGTTATTGACGAGCTTATGCGTGATGGTTCAGTAAAGGTAAAGGAAGATGACAAGACTTGGGAGCAGCTCAAGTCAGAAGGTAAGTCTTGGAAGGAAATTCTTAAGACTATCAAGCTTGGTCACATGGCTTTACTTCGTAACCTTCGTGGTATCTTTTCAGAGATTGACGACACAGAATTGTGTGCTGAACTCTTGAAGCAGCTCAAGGACGGAGTATTGAAGGGTAAGCAGTTCCCATTCCGTTACTGGTCAGCTTACAAAGCTATTGAAGGCTGCTCTGATGTAAAGCACAAGGCAATGATCCTTGATGCACTTGATGAATGTATCGATATTTCTATCGGTAACATGCCTCACCTTAAGGGTAGAACAATGTGTTTGTCAGACAACTCAGGTTCTGCTTGGGGTACAGTAACTTCAGAGTATGGTACTGTTACAGTAGCTGAAATCGACAACCTTTCTTCAGTTGTTACAGCAATGGCTTCTGATGAAGGATATGTTGGTAAGTTTGGTGATACACTTAAGACACTGGCTGTTCGTAAGCGCGTAGGTGCTATGGCACAGACAAAGGAGCTTACAGACAAGCACTGCGATGATGTAGGTGGTTCAACAGAAGGTGGTATCTGGGAATTCTTCCGTGATGCTATCAAGAACAAGGATAAGTACGACAACATCGTAATTTATTCTGATATGCAGGCTGGTACTGGTGGCCTTTATGGTACTGGTGACCACATGTCTGAATACAGACGCTTGGGCTTTGGTTGTGAACGTTGCCGCTCTGGTGACGACGGACGTATGATCAATGTTTACAAGCTTGTTCGTGAATACCGTAAAAAGGTAAATCCAAAGGTAAATGTTATGATGGTTCAGACAGCCGGATATAACAATACCCTTCTTCCAGAGATGTCTTATCGTACAGCTATTTGTTCTGGCTGGACAGGAAAGGAAGCAACATTCTTGTCAGCAATGACTAAAGAATGGGACAATGTTGATAATGGATTGAAGCAGTAGCGTTAATCTATTATATAAGCGGCGTGTTAGAATGGTCATAGTTCAGATGGCCGCTTCATTTGGCCCAGGAGTTACGGATGTGGGCCATCTAAGAAAACATCAAAACTAGAGAGCGTGAGGAACGACGTAACCGAATTCCTTGGGGTAATTGTTTGAGAGCGGGTTGAGACCCTGCGTCAGATTGCCAAATTTTTTATCCGTGGTGGCTGGGACTTTCATAGAGTTTGGTGCCAAGGAACTGATGAGTAAAATTGTTAATAAAAGCCATAAGGGTTTGGTAATTTCCGTTAGAGAGAAAAGACAAGCTATGAACGCGTCAAAGTATTTCCTAGAGGAAAGTTGGCAATTGAGGGGTCAGGAAAACAAGAGGTTCGAATCCTCTTCCACGGTCTAATAGCATGTACGATACTAGAGGCCACGTCCTCCTATGATAGTGGTGCAGATGTACAAGGGACATTCCTGTAAAGGTTGGCGATACCGTAATAAACTGCTAAGGACACTAGTGCTATAGTGAAACGATACCATTTGGTATTAGGAGCCTCCCGGTTCACAGCTCCAATGGAGTAGCTAATTCGTACGCTTTTTTGAAACTAAATTAAGTATGAATATAGAAACATTAGCAAAAGAAGTATTGAACAGTAATCTCAGTGATGATGCTAAAGTTGAAATTATGAAAGCAATTTTTGGCTCAAAAGAGAAAGCTTGGGTTCCACCTTACAATATTGGTAAGGACTTTGAACTTATTCCTAATCAGCCTATTCGTATTCCTGATTCTACCCCATGTGAAGATGATTGGTGGAGAAAGATTACTACTGTTGCGGAATCTGGTGATCTGTTATGGTGGAAACAGCATATGGAAAATGCTAAAGCTGATTGTGTAGGCATTGGCAGTCAGATAACTTATTCTTGAGGTTTTAATATCAGATGAAACTAAAGTTTATTAAAGCTTTGCTTGAAGCATGCGAAACTCCAGACGAAATCGATGAAGTATTTAACATGGCAGAATATGATTTATTTTCTGATCGCTGTTTACTCCTAGAAGAAAAAGGAGCAAAATATTTTGATTTACCAGAAGATACTAAAGCCCGATATGAAATCTTGAAGCAGATGTATGTAAATGATAATGCTAGATTTTATAGAAAGGTAAAAAAAGCTAAAGCTGTAATAAATGAAGTGTTATAACGATATAGATAAGCCCAAAGAAACTTTACATAAAATAGGCGAATGTAATTGCTGTCATACTCAAAATGTTCATCTGGAATCATACGATTATCAATATAGCGAAAATGGTATAAACAAAACTTATACTGACTGGCTTTGTCCTTTATGCGGAGCCAGAATGAAAGAAGCCAGAGGTTTACTAGATGATAAGTATTGGGATTACAGAGCGTGGGGACGCGGCACTTACCAAGGAATGGCATTCGTGGGTGTATAAAAATCATCAGCCAGCTATCCTTATTACTAAAGATCCAAGAAAACTTATAAAAGAAAACAGAAGTTTATTCTTTGGAGATGTAAAAGGCAATGTTATTTTACATGCCACTATTACTGGATTAGGCGGAACTCCAATAGAACCTGGAGTAACAGACTATAAAGAACAGCTTAGTTATCTTGGTGAATGCCTTCAGAATCCAGATTTCCATCGAGAAAGACTTGTTATCAGACAAGACCCACTTATTCCATTCTTTATTCAAGACCCTGAATATCAAGGCGCAGTAATTAAGATTGCAAAGTTTGCTAGAGATAATGGCTTAAGGTACAGAATATCTTTTCTTGATTACTATAATCATGTTAAAGACAGATTTGCCATAATAAAAGAACAGTATCCGATGTGGGCTACTTGTATTGATAATCAGAATAAGTATCAGACTGACTTGCATGTAAAGCTTCCATTAAGAGAATCATTTTTACAAAGTCTGATAAACTTAGGAATCCCAGAATCAACTATTGAGATTTGTGGTGAGCCAGGAATGAAATGTACAGGCTGTATATCACAAAGAGATTTAGATATATTTGGTATTTCAGTTACTGAAACTCTACCAAAAAATATGCAGCGACCAGCTTGTGCTTGTCTTGGAATAAAGTATGAACTATTAAATAATAAGCATCCTTGTGCTCATAATTGTGCTTATTGTTATTGGAAATAAGATTATTTTCATATAAGTTTAGGAAGCTTATCTATTATATAAAGGAGCAGAAACATGGATGATAGATTAGAAAATATTCCAATAGTATTTATTGAAGATGGCAAAAAGAAAACTGAAACTCTGAAGGCATTTTTCTTAACTCGTCCTATTTTCCATATTAACAAGCATCCTACAAAAAAATTTATGAGGATAATTACTGCTTATGGTGTTGAGCTAGACCAAATTGATGGTGTAGTAATGCCGAAGTATCCAACTGTAGTTCTTTGTACTGCTCTTTATTGGAAGCTTGTTAAACCAGTAATTAAACGTATTCTTAAAGAGGGGCTCTAGAGCCCTTAAGAAGGTAACAGAATGACAAAGCAGGAAATTATAGATAAGATTATGATGCCTATAGTTAGCAAAGGCTTTCAGGCATACTTTGTTGGAGGATGTGTCCGTGACCAGATTATGGGCGTAGCTCCTCATGATTTTGATATTTGTACAGACGCAACTCCTGATGAGCTGCATAAAATATTCAAGCAGTTTTCAACTCAGAACTCTGAAATCTTTGGTGTAACAATGCCTATTGTAGATGGTGAACTTGTAGAGATTGCTACAATGAGACGTGATATTACAAAAGGACGTCATCCAAAGATTGAGTTTACAAGAGATATGAAAGAGGATGCTGAGCGCAGAGATTTTACTTGTAACGCTCTTTATGAAGATGCTAAAGGTACAGTCTATGACCCTGTTGGAACAGGTGTTGAAGACATCAAGGCAAACGAATTAAAGTTCGTTGGTCGTGCTATTGACCGCATCTCAGAAGACCCTTTGCGTTTATTCAGATTTTGCCGTTTCCAGGCACAGAAAGGTTTTTCTGGAGTAAAAACATTTGATGAAAATATCGATGAAATTCGAAACCTTATTGCCACAGCAGGCGGAGCAGCATCTTTCTTCCAGGATGTTTCTAAAGAAAGAATGTTGAAAGAACTTACAGGCACATTTGGTGGTAAGCATTTTATGAAGAAGACTGACAAGTCTTTTGAGCATATGATTGCTTTCAAAATTACAGAAGTTCTCGGCATGCAGAAAGTAATTGAAGACCTGGCAGCTACAACTCAGAATCCAGTATGGCACTCAGAAGGAAATGTTTATATCCATACTCGTATGACAATGGAAGCTATGGCTGACATTCTTACAGATGAAGACGAACACGAGCGTTTCTTGATGCAGATGGCAGCTTTCCTTCATGACATTGGAAAGCCTATCAGTGCAGCTAAAAAGGAAAAGAAAAATCCTGAAGATACTTTCTACAAGGTAAAAGACCATGATATACTCGGAGCTCCAGCAGCATTTGATTTTTGTAAGAGTATTGGTATGACCAATAAAGATTGTGAAGTTATCAGAAACTTAACTGAGCATCATATGCAGATGCACAGATTTACAGAGTCTAGCTCTCGCTACAAAGTAATGGTATTGTTCCATAATAAAGACTTTGATCGTCTTGTTAAGCTTTGTAAAGCAGATGAAAGAGGGTGTATTACAACTCAGCCTGACGAATGGCCAAAGATTGAAGATGCTCTTAAGATGCCTAAATATGCAGAAATGCTTGAGACTCCTATGCCAGAGCCAATAGTTACTGGTCAGGACTTGCTTGATGCCGGATGTAAACCAGGGCCTGCTTTCAAGAAAGCTCTTGAAGTAGCATACAAGGTTCAGGTAGATGGCCACGAAACAAGAAAGACTGCAATATTAAACAATGCTATTGCTTTAGCAAAATAAAGCAAGTAGCCCCTCAGAATAAGGAAAAACTATATGAAAAGATATATCTCAGATCTCCATTTTGGAGGTGAAGAATGTATAAGCAGATTTGATAAAAGACAGTTTGATAATGTATTTGAAATGGATAAGTACATGATTAAACAATGGAATAATACTATCAAAGGCGGCGATATAGTTATTATTCTGGGGGACTTGTTTTCTACAAAAGATGTTACTAGAATAAACAAGATTCTGAATCAGCTTCATGGTAAGTTTGCTTTGATTGAAGGAAATCATGATAGGGAATGGATGAAACTGGAAGGGGTTAATCTCGACAAGTTTGAATACATAAAGCCATATGCTGAAATCCATGATGTTGGTAGGTCTGTTATTTTAAGTCATTATCCTATCTTTTTTTATAATCACCAACACCAGAAAAATTCATCTGGTCAGACAGAATCTTTCATGCTATATGGCCATGTACATAACAGTGAGGAAGCTGCTTTAACTGAAAAGCTACAGAATATTGTAAGAGAAACTAATACTACGGATAAACATGGCGTAACTGGCCCTATTTCAAGCCAGATGATCAACTGCTTCTGTATGAAAAGTGATTACAGGCCGTTAACTCTTAATGAATGGATAGAACTAGAAAAACAGCGTGATAACTGGCCATATTAAATTAAAAGCCTATCTTTTAAAAGATAGGCTTTATTTTTTCACTTTATTACTCTTTGCTAATCTATATTATTATATATTATGATTTCATTAATACAATATGCCAAAGAAACTGCTGATAGACCAGTAGATTTTCTCGAGTATCTTAATTTATTTACAGGTTATGACCTCAACAGCCCTAAACGTACTGATAAAGAGTGCCAGGAAATTTATGCTGATTTTGAAAAGAAATTTTCAGAACAGATAGTTTATATGGAATTTGCTGACCGCTATAAATGGTACTTTGTACAGGAATGTCAGTTGAATCATATCTCCAGTAAAGAATGTAATGCTAAGTGGGTTACTCTTGAAGTGGTTGCAAAGAAAACTGATTTAACTCAGACAAAAACATTTACAGAATGGAAAGAGTACTTTTATGCAATGGCTTCAAAGCTTGAGGACTGGGCATTGAATGAGTCTGTAAAGTTGATGGAAACTCTTTGGAGAAATTTTTCTGATGGTAGCGATAAGATTACAATTTCTAAAAAAGATTTGGCAATGATTGTTGAAACTGCTTATCAAGAGGGCAAATCTAATAGGAGATAAATAAATGAAATGTAATTGTTGTCCTGCTTTGATAGATTGCAGCAATGAGGATGTAGGCCATGAAACTTCTTGTTGGTATGGTGACAGCTATCAAGATGAAAATTGTATTGAGTACAAAGATGGAAGCTATGGCTGCAATAAAACTAAAGAAGAAATCGAGTCTAATATGCAAGAAGTTAAAGACTATTACGAAAGTGAAGAATATAGAGCAGAGCAGGAAAGAGATGCACAGCTTTTAGAATTATATACACAGAATTACGATTTCGAACGTGGTGATGTAAAATATTAAGGATAAAATATGACTAGAGAAAAACTTGAAGAATATTTATCAGAAGTTTTGAATGTTAAATATTATAATGAAGAAGAACTCCAAAAAATATATGATGCAGTAAAGTCTACTGTTGATGTAATTGAAGAAAATATTGGAAGAGAGGCCTAAGATGTTTGAAACAGAGTCAGTAAAATATGCTGATGAACATTGTGGCAAATGCTGTACTGAAGATGAATATAGACTTTGTAAAGTTGATTTTCAGCGAGGTGCAGAGTTTGGTTATGCTGAAGCAAATAAATGGTATAAGCCAAGCGAAAAACTTCCTAAAGAATGTACACTTGTATTAGCTTATGGATTTGATGATAAAGACCCTTTTGTTTATTATTATGTTGGGCCAAATACTTGGGAATGGATGCCAAGAAGAATTGCTTTTTTAGATAATAGTCAGATAAGACTATGGAAAGAAATTATTTTACCGGAGGACAATTTAAATGATTAAAATGACAACAAAAGAATTGGCTGAGTATGTTCTTAATCATAGTCTTGATGAGGCTATTTCTAAATGTGAAGAGATTCTTGAAGAATATGTTGACGAAGTTGAAGACTGGGAAGAAGAGGAATAATCTGTGAATGAAATTTTAGTAATAATGACTATAACTGGGGCTACTTTTGGTATTATTGGTTTTATATTCGGCTTTCGTATCGCCAAAGAACATAATCTTATTGTTTATGATGACCTAAAGCACGCTAAAGAAACACTCAAAGATATAGTTAATTGGTTTGTAATTCCTTTGAAGAAGTATTCGCTTACTGATGAAGATAAACAGCACATGGATGAAGCATTGAAGTTTATTGATTATTTGGAGAAAAATTACAATGACTAAAGTGATGATTACAGGTCACAGACCTGAAAGACTTAAAGGAAGAGAAGCTGAAATAACTGAATGGATTAATAATACTATCAGGTATCTTACCGGTGAAGACGAATGTATTACTGGATGTGCCAAAGGCGTAGATACTTTATTTGCATTTGCTGCAATGAATAAAAAAATTCCTTTGGTTTGTGCCTTTCCTTATAAGCATGAGCTTTCAGAACCGGAGCAGCAGATGCATGACTATGCTAAAGAGGTTCATTGGGAAACTGAATCCTGGTATATAGCTTATTACCTTAACCGTGACAAATGGATGGTTGACAGAGCTGATATTGTTCTTGTAGTTTGGGATGGAATTCCTGAAGGCGGAACTTACTATACTATGCAGTATGCGAAAAAGAAAGGAAAACGCATTTTATTATTTCCTTGGAACAAGGAGTAAATATTAGGAGACCAAATTTATGAATGTAACATCATCTGAACCACCAAAAATAGAACTGGTAAAAGAAGATTATAATCCTATTAAGGTATTGCAAAGGCTACATTCAGCACATTCAATAAAAGCCAGATACGAAAATTATACAGCTTCATATATAAATGATGACCAGATGGCTACTATTCTTATTAAGTATAAGGATAAGACTATTGCAAAGCTAAGCCGTTTAGCTGAATTTCCTGGCAGAACTTTTACAATAGATGAAGCTGAGCTTGATGATCTTGAAGGAATTTATAAGTTTTTAAAGCAGCGAAAAATAAAGTATAAAAAAATTTAAGGGAGAAAATATAATGGAATATTCATTAGAACTTTTACAATCAAAAACTGGCGATTTTATAAATGAGCTTGAAAATTCTAAAAGTCTTCATTTTATGGCTCTTATTTTAGCAGAGCAAGTTCTTGGACATTCAAAAAATTTTAAGCTTACTCACAGCTCTCTTATTGAAGAAACAAACAGTGGCTTAAGCTGTGCACGTGTAGTTTTTAGCTATCTGGATAGTATAAATATTATAGTAGTTATATCTAAGCCTTGTAGTGAATATCCAAAAATGATCAATGTTTTTGCTACTAAAAGCGGCTATGACCTTAGCGATTTCAAATTAGCTACAAATGATATAGCTGAAGCAGTAAATAAAATTATAAAGTGTACGGAGAATAGAAATGAATAGAGTATCGATTGATGAGATCGAGCCAGAAGAATACGAGCCAGTTACAGTTCCTGTAAAAGACATTGAGAAAATGATTAAAGCAAATACTTGGGAGGGTTCACTTGAACAGGAAGAAGTAATGTATAATTTGGAAAATAATCTGTACCAAGAAGATTATACAAAACAAGTAAAAGAGCTTCTTGATAAATATAAAAAGGAATAATCTATGGGAAGAAAACTTTTTGTATTTACAAAGAAAGAGTCAATAACATCTTTTGCAACAAACTTTATGCTGAATACTTGGTATGATGTTACAAAAGAACTTGAAGAAGGGCATGATGATGTTTATACTACTCAGATTCTTGCATTAGCAGGAGCTCAGGACCTGTTTGAAGAAATTTATGTTGATAATGAAATTATCTGGCCAAATGAAAAGCAGCATATTACCAATAAAGAGCTAAGGCCTGCACATAATTTATCAAGGTTAGTTGGCTGCTGGTACCGATATACAAAAGAAGGAGAGCCTGTGTAATGAAAACTATTGTAATTAAAATTGAAGGGCAGATTGAAAATGATGTTTCAATAAGTGAAGTTGAAAATGCAATTTATGATAATCTTCCTATGGATTTTGAGTTAGTTACTGTTGAAGAACGACAGGAGCAGAAATATGAAAGCAAAGATTGTTGAATTTAATGGAAAGTTTTATATGTCAGTTGGTGGTGTCATTCAATATGAATGCGATGAATCTGGAAACAGAATCAAGGATTAAAAATGGCATTTACTTTTCGTAACGGTGAACATCACAGAAATCCAAGTGGTTGCCACAATAAAGTAAAATGGCTTTTATCACAGTGCAAATGGAATGCTAAAGAATTAGAATTTTTTGTAGACGAATTTGTTGGACTAGAGCTAATAGGCCGCGAAGTTCCTGTACCAAGACTAAAAGATAAGTATAAGCCAGACTGGCTTTATGGATGGCTGGACGCTGTAAATATAGCATTATATATTGCTGATGAAAATAATAGAGGACGCTTGCCATATTATGCGTATGAAAAGTATCCATGGATTTCTAAATACAGAAAATTTATTCCTTATGATGAATGGAAGAAACAAAAAGATGAATCTAGAGAAATTAAGAAAACAAACTAAAAAGAACTGGAAACGCGAAGTACGGTCTGAATACAGACGTATAATGTGGAAAGCAAAATATACTATAAGTTATGCGGTTCATAACTGGTGTACTGTTGATATAAGACCTGAAAGTTATTTTGCTGCATGGCTTGTTGCGAAAAAGTTAGAGTCTAAAGGTTTTAAGTGTGACCTTTATAAGGCAATTCCATTTTCAAATTACAGACCATATAATGAACTTTATATTGAGTGGGATAAATAAATATAGATGGAGAAAAATAATGATTGAAGTATATTTTAGAACAAGTGATGGACGAGACTTTAAAGATATAAAAGAAGCTAGTAAACACGAATTGCTTAAGCTTAGACGTAATTATGAAGAAGCTTTAGCGAAATATCATTATTTCAGATTCAATAACCACAGACAAAATTGCCGACAGTATCTAAGATATAAAAATATGCATGATCTTGATACTTTTATTAAAAGTGCAAATTTTAAGGGTTCACGTTCTCAAGCTCGTAAAAAATATTGGGAACTTAGAAATGACTATAGAAAAAAGGTAATTGAGGGTGAAGAATCCATCAAAGTAAGAAAAAGAGCACTGCAGCAAACAATGACTGAAATTAGACATGCTGAAGCTAAGATGAAAGAAATTGCAAAAAAATTTTGTTAAAAGATTATAAGAGCTTTGAAATAGGAGAGCTAAATGGAGCAAAGACATAAAAAAAGATTAGCTACCTGTAACTCATGTACACATTTTAACGAAGCTGCTCGGGGTAATTGGTTTGGCTATACACCTCTTTGTACAGATTGTCCAACTCAGACTGGACCAAATGAATACCTGGATACTGGTAAAACAGTGACTTGGGTTTTTAATTGTCCTGAAGCTTTGTTTTGTCCAAACTACGAAAAAGCAGATAATTATATTGAGCGGGTACGTAAAGGTGAAATTCTTTGCAGAAATGGTGGCCCTGGTTATGTTTGGAATGCAATTTATTCTGATAAAGAATTTTATAAAACTGAATTTGGACACAAGATGCTTAGAGCAAATTTAGGATTGCCAGAAGAGCCCACCAAAGAAAACACCAATAAAGATTCTTTTGCTAAAAAACTGGATGCTAAGAAAAAAGAAGATTTACGAACTATTATATATTTAAGGTATCAGGTAAAGCATGGGGTAAGTCTTGAAGATGCTTTGAAAAATCTTGGATATAAGAAAGAGGAAACTTCAAAATGAAATTATTTAAGATTGAGTTGACTGATGTCAGTTATGATGACTATGAAGGTGCGATTGTTGCAGCAAATACTCTTTCAGAAGTGAAAGACCTATGTGAATATGGCAATGAAATTTATGATAATGATACTCATACTTATGTTGTAGGAGAAAGATTCCAGCGAGAAGATAGCTTCAGCAGAGGCGAGCATCAGAAATACTATGTTAGAGAAATTGGAACTACAAGTAAATATACAAAGCCAACAATTATTATGAGTTCATTTAATGCAGGGTAAAATAATAATCTTGTAAAAGAGGACAAGCTATGAAAATAGAAAAAATAAATGCTGATGAATTTAAAAAGCTTTTTGATGAAGCTTACCCAAAGTTAAAATATAAAGAATTTGTTGGATATAAAACAGATTTTTCAGACAGTGACTGCTATAGAGTTAAGAACAAGCTTGCAGGCTTTGCAATCACTAATGAAAAGGAGCTGGTAAATGTTTTTAATGCTGAAGAAGACTATAAATTATTTGATGACACTGATATAACCAGTTTTATTGAAAAAGAAGCTGATTGGATTTGCTGTATAGAGACTCATACTTTTGATGATAGTAAGTTAGGTGATAAATGGTGCTTTGAAAAATTTAATGGTTATGGAGTTGCTTCATATTATTGTAATAGACTAAAGCATTTTGGAACTACCTGTATAACCACAGAAGATATTTATGATATGATATATTCCAGAGGTTTTCAGTTTACATTAGACTTTATGAGTAAATATGGTGTTCCACATCATGAATTCCTTGTAAATCTCCGGAGTCATGCTAATAATTATTCTTATGGAACTTGTCTTGATCATGATGAATATGAAGAAGGCAAATCTAGAACATTAGCTTATGTAAAACAGCTAAGAACTTTAGAGCCCTTAAATAAGGAGAAAATATGACTGTAGATAAAAGAATTATAGAGTTTAATCATAAACTCTTAAATATTTTGGATGAATATGCTGATGTTATTACTTTTCCATCTATTAAAGTTGGAGAAAAAATAGCAACTGATATAAATGGATTTCCTATTCTTGGCACAAATGAAATTGAATTTACTGTATCCTTTAAGTCATCTAAAGATATGAGTACAGTAGAAAGTAAGATTACAAGAGAATATAATAATTTACGTAATAACTTATAAAAGTTCAATTATTCTATAAAGTTTTATCTATAATATAAATATGATAAATATTACTATATCCTGTGATTTCTGTGGAAAAGATTCTGGTTTTACAGTTTCTTGCAGTCCTGGAAATCTATTAAATAATTATAAAGTTTTTAAGGATGACCTGATAACTGCCAAGTTTTGGGTTTATCATACTTTTAACAAAAGATGGTATTGTCCTGAATGTGCAGAATATAGAAATGCTTATGAAGGTGACCGAGTAAAATATAATCGTGATAATCTTTCTGGTTGGCATTATCCAGAGGCTAATGACCTGCCGCCTTTGGATAGAGATGGAATTTCAGAAACAGTTCTTAATCAGGATGGTAAAGAAGTGTTCTATTCAAGCAGAACAGGCTGGCTAGAACATGATGCTATGCAAACAATCAGAGTTTTCAAATGGCGATATACTTGGTAAGAGAGGAAAATATATGAAAATTTTAAGAAAAAGTGTTTATAGTCATTATCTAAAAAAATATGAGCAGGCTAGTAAAATGCTTAAAGCAGCCTATGTTAACTATGATAAACTTGTAGGCTCTTTTATTGAAACTTTGAATCTTTGCAATTGTGGCAATAATTCTTATTGGGGAAATAATCCTGAAAAATTTTTTGAAAATCAAGCTGCTTTGTACGAAACAAAAGAACAGCTTAAGCATTATCGAAAAGCTTTAGCTTACAGTGTATCACTTGCAAAAAGTCTTTTAAAACAGAGACAGCGTGAATTTACTTTTGCTGAAAGTAACTTACATAAAGCAATTAAAATAAAGGGTGAAATTTCCAAAAGAAATGCTTATGATCTTTTAGACACTGCTGATATTGAAAAAGAAAACTATTATAATCTTGCTAGTCTCACAAGGTATCCTATTGAGGGTGCTATTGGTTTTAATTCGACTGTATTAAAAAAGCAGCATGAATGTATGAGGGATGGAGTTGATTATGTCAGATAGAAATTATATTGCTATTTCACTTAAACATTCTACTAAAGATTGTATCATGTATTGGGGTACAAGAACTCAAGACAACGAATCTCGTTGCTTTAGTGGATATACAGCAAATTTCTCAAACTGTGAACTTTATAGTCCTGATGAATTTTATTCAAATTATGGAAAGAAAAATTATCCTATTGTTGACAAATGTTCTTCTTATTCAAAGCTTCGAAAAGATTATAAAGACCGAGACACTGTTTTAGTAAAAGTTTCAGACTGGAATAAAGTTATAGAAGAAGCAGATAAAAAAGCCAGATATAATCGTGCAAAGAAAGGTGCAAATATACTTTCTAAAGGTGATAAAGTTGTAATGCATACTTGTGCAGAAGCCCATCATTACGACGGCAAAATCTGGGAGTGTACATCAGACTCTTGGGATAATTATGGCACAGAACTGGTTATGTTAAAAGATTTTAGTGGTGGATTTTGTACTGAATTTTTACAGAGGGTTAATGTATGAGTGATGAATGGAAAGTACCAGTAGATGACTCTGAAGACAAAGCCAAAATGGTTATTGTTATGAGAAAGGACTTGAAATGTCCTAAAGGAAAATATTGTAGTCAGGCAAGTCATGCAGCCGTAGGTGCTGTAATTCAAGCAATTTTTAGAGAAAGACTTACTGAAGATAGCTTTTATGAAAGGCTACATAATTTTGGAATCTATGGCATACCAGCTGTAGACAAAGCCACAAAGGATTGGCTGAGTGGAGAATTTACAAAGATTACTGTTGCAGTAGATAGTTTAGAAGCCTTAGAAGAAATTGAAAAGAAAGCTACTGAAGCCAATTTGAATGTTTGCAAAATTACAGATAATGGCCATACTTGTTTTGATGGAATTCCTACAGTAACTTGTTTAGCTATTGGCCCTTGTTACTCAAGTGAAGTTGACCCTATTACAAAAGATTTGAAATTGTTTTAACGGAGTAAACATGGGATCAGGCTATGTAAAATTAGATGCAGATACTATGACTTTTGAAGAAGTAATGGAAGGCTTACGCCATAATTACTTAACAGGTGCTTCTGAAGTTGTAGCAGAAATAGATAAAAGAATTTTTGAAAGAGCCTATAAGTTTGCTAAAGAAAAGAGGTCTTATGAATTAACTCTTATACAAGGTGATGTGCCAAACAGAAATCATGTTAGTTATGACCCTGAAGCAATGGCAAAAGCTATTGATAGCTACAATAAAACTCATAAAGAATCTAGATTATTTTTACAGCCAGATGGTAATATTGGAATGTCCATATCTTATCAAGCTAAAATAGCTAAAGATGGAACTATAGTGGAGGACAAATGAAAGTATATGTATTAAAAGAATGGCATACTAATACAGTTTATAAAGACCAGGGAAGCTGGGTTAATTGTAAAGTAACTCTTAGTGAAAAAGAAGCTAATATGTGGACTGAGTCTCCTTTTAGAACAATGAATGAAGAGGGGCCAGACCCTAATCATGATTATGACGTGCTTGACCTTGAATGTTCTGATTATAATATTAAAAATACAGTTAAAGATGGCCAGAAAATAATTGAGCCAATGAAACAATATTATTTTGAAAGAGATAAATTCTGTGAGATATTTACTCACACATTTGGAGAAGATGACACAATTGACTTTATCAATGGGATGTTTGGAACGAAAAAAGACCACAGTATAGGATTTGATTATCAGACTTCGAATTTTAAGTGCTTCTGGATTGATGAAGATTATCATATCTTAGATTTGGAAACCGGAGTGTTGATTGTTTGGTATAAAGGTTTACATCTCGGAAGAATTAATAGATGTTCTCGCCCTGATTTTACTTTAGAAGATTTTGAAAAGATGTTGACCAAGCTGCATATAGAGCTTATTGAAACATATGGAGTTAATCATGAGTAAAGATAAACCTTGCCAATGTAATGTTTGTAGATTGCAGCGAGGGGAAATAACAACTGAACAAGCTTTAGAGTATGAGCTAAAGGAAAAGTGTTGGCTTCTTAAGCCTCTTTATATGCTTGAAGGAAAACTTAAATGATCACAGTTAATCATGGCTTGAGTCGATGTGTATTATATTATTGGTATAATCATATTGATGAGCCATCTTACTATACAAAAGACGGGATTCTCAACTTAAAAAGAAAATTTGATAAAGGTTATAAATGGCATTTTATAAAATTATGGGGATTTATTTTTCTTTTTAGCCTATCAATTATAGGCTACATTTTATTTTGTTTTTATACTTATAACCATTTTCCAAAAGATGATTATATAAACATCTGTACAATGACAAGATTACCTTTTATAATTGTAATTCCATTTGCAGTAGTTTTTATTCCACATATGGATGAAAAGCTTTTAAATAGACGAAAAAGTTTTTATGACACTTTTGGGCATTATTTTAATGAATACGACCAGTATAAAAAGGAAACTGAAAATAATAGGAGTATGACTCATGGCAAAAATAAATGTAAAAAAACTTGATTATCAAATTATGGACCTTGAGTTTAAAATTAAAAATTTACAGCAGCAGAAAGACAACCTAAAAGATAAAAGAAGTAATACAATTCATTGTCATAAGTGTGACTGCTATTGGGATGCATTATATCTCAAAAGCATAAAAAACATTCAGCGAATTGAACATCATAAAGAACAATTAAGAAGACCAACATTTTGTCATGAGCTTGAAGTTTTCTGGGAATGTCCAGAATGTGGGTCTGAACTAAAACAGCACCTTGTTGGTAATTATACTGATGCTTCTAAGTCTCATAAGGAAAGTGTTAAAGTGTTGTATGAAAATACACCTTCAGAAGTTACTAATGTAAGAGAAATCAACTCCAAATTTTGGAAAGGTGATATTTCTTGGGATAAAGCAAATATATAAAAAGGAAATTAAAAATGGTAGGAGTATTAGCTCAAAAATGGATTGAAGCTAAAAAGGCTGAGAAACAAAAAGATAAAATTTTTAAGGAATTGATAAATGAAATTGACAATATGTCAGTAGAAGAATATAATAAATATCATCAAGAAGCACTTAAAATGAAAAAAGCGCATGATGATATGATACAAGCTTTATCTAATACTTTATCAAACTGAATTTTGTATAAACTATAAATTATAAGTCTGTTTCTTATAAAAACAGACTTATTTTTTTTTAAAATCTTATTTACTAATTAAAAATAAGTATTAATAATATCCAAGTTTTGCGCAGAATGCTTTCATTAATGTATATTTGATTATATATGTTTATTGATTATTATAATATTGTTAATATTTGGTAATAATTATGTATGAAAATAATAAATATTTCGAGAAAATTTTAAGAATTCTCTCTTTTATCACTAGTATTTATACGCTATTTTTAGGAATTTTTTATTTTAATAATTCTAAATTTTTTATCCCTATTGCTTTTATTTTACCTTTAGTTTTTATTATCAGTTGTATAATTTTACAATTTACCAAATATAAAGTAATTCCACATTTAATACTTATATGTCTTACTACTGGTTTTATATATTGTTTATCTCAATTTAATGTAATTTCACTATTTATTATTCCACTTCTCTTATTATTTTATTTACCTAAGAAAAATTTAGTATATAAAATGTTATCGTTTGTTATAATAACATTTTTTATTTCTAGAATGCTAAAATCTTATTTATCTATAGATAGTATTGGTAATAATTTATATGTATTTTTAGGATTTTTCATTAAAACTTTGATAGAAGTAACAAGTATTGTATTTATATTTATTCTTATTTATAATCTTGTAGATAAAGTCAGTGCTCAATCAAGTTTAGATAATAAAACAAATATAAATCTATTAAAATTTTATCGTGCTACAACTTTCCATCATAATAAATATCATCAAGCTCATATTAAAGGAGTAAAAGAAATAACAACTGTTTTATTAGACTCTCTAATAAGCGATTTTGGTCTTAAAATATCTAAAGATTTTTATGATCAAATTATTTTCAGTTCACAGTTCTATGATATAGGTAAAGTTTGTATTGACCCCGAAATTCTAGATAAAACAGATACGCTTACTGAAGAAGAGAAAGAACTTATAAAGCAGCATCCTCAAAAAGGAGCTGAACTATTGTCATTACTGCCAAAAGAAATAATAAAAGAAGAGTATCTTAATACTTGTAGAAATGTTGCATTGCAGCATCATGAAAAGTTAGATGGTTCAGGTTATCCAAACCACTTAAAACAAAAAGAAATTTCATTAGAAGCCAGAATTATTACAGTAGCAGATGTTACTGACGCTTTACTAGCATGGAGACCCTATAAAAGGCCATATTCATGGGAAGAATTGCTAGAAATATTTAGAAATGAAGCTACTGGCTATGACAATCTTATTTTACAGGCACTTTACAAAAACAGACGAAAAATAATCTCAATATCAGATGAAAATAACCAGCTTCTTAAAGAAGTATTATCATTAGATAGTAAAGATATTTTGAGAAAATAATCCTATACCTAATTATATAGATAAAAGGAGAAAAAGCGTGGTAAATTTACATGGAATTACTAGGCTCCTTTCAAAAAGGAGTATAAAATAATGGCAGTACAAATATCAGAATCATTTCAATTATATGCACACGCTCCTTTGGACAGCCGTTCTCAATTCAGAACTGTTGCCGAAATGCGAAATTTTCCAACAAGTCGCTTGTATGAAGGTATAATTGCATCAGTTGTAGAGAATACTACAACTTATCAGTTCTTTTCTTCAAATGAAGCTACAGAAGAAACAGGAAAATGGAGAGTTTTTGGAGCTAATACAAACCCAGTACCAGTACAAGAGCATGACCGTGATGCTGTTCATCTTGTAATGAGTATAGCAAATGCAGATATTCGGCCTGGTGATAACTACCTTTATATTGGTTCAGAACCATATTCTGCTCCAGGAAAAGAACTTATTACAGGTGATATTTTTACAGTAAATACAGATGGGTCATTTACAGTATTATTTCATGTTGGCTCTGGTAATGGTGGTTCTTCAGATCCAGTTATTCCAGAAACAATAAGTGATCCAGTAATTGTAATTACTAACGGTACTGTAACTTTAGTATGTAATACAGAAAATGCAGTAATCCATTATACACTTGATGGAACAGACCCAGATTCATCTTCAACTATTTATACAGAGCCATTTACTCTTTCTGATGATACAACAATTAAAGCAATCGCAATAAAAGATGATAAGACTTCATCTATAGTTACAAAAGTTTATGAGGCTCCAGAACAAATTGTTGTTACTGAACCAGAAATTGCAATTACAGAAAATGGTGAAGTTACTTTAGTTAATTTAACAGATGGAGCAACAGTATATTATACAACTGATGGTACTGACCCAAGTTCTTCATCTCAAGTTTACTCAGAAGCTTTTGTTGTAACAGATGGAACTACTGTTAAAGCAATAGCAATTAAAGATAATATTCAGTCTTTGATTGTTTCTGAAACTTATACTGCTGCTAAGAGCTATGCTTATTATGGTATTATAAGCGGTACTCTTGATACTACAGAGCATGTAACAGACGAAGGTTTGGATATAAGTGAAGCAACAGTATCAGCTCTTACTAAAGAAGAAGTAACATCTAATGCTGGAACATTTGCATTTGTAGCAGCACAAAAAGACTATGATGCAGCAGGTCAGTCATTTAAGGTATATGCTTATCCAGCTAAATTCGGCGAACTTACAGAATATAACTTCGGTCTTGGACCAAATCCTATTTCACCACAGTTTGTAAAATTTGATATGGAGATTGATGGAGAAGCATATTATGTATATGTTCAGGAAACAGGTTTCGCACCTTCAAAAGTAGGTGCTACATATAATTATACATTTAACTAAGGAGAAATTGATGGAAATCAGTGAAAATTTTTCATATGTTGGACCTAATCAAAACTTCGATAGAGATAGCTATGCTACTATCGCTGAAATGAAGGCCGTACAAGATAAACATATGCCAAGTATTTTTTTGGCAACTTGTGAGGAAACAGGTAAAGCTTATATTTACAGAAAAACAAATAATGTAGATGCTACATTTGGTAAATGGAGAGACGCCGCTATAGATGAGTCTACCCCTAAACTTACAGCTGAGCAAATTTCTCATTTACTTTATCAGCTTGCTACTTTACCTACTACAAGCACAACAGATTTTCCAATTGTGAATGGAACAAGAATTTATAATTCAACTGATAAAAAAATTTATGTTGCAACAGTAGCACAAGACAACTCAGTTACTTGGGAAGCAGAAACATCAGTAGATTCTGGTTCAGGTGGCTCAGGTGATTCTGGAAATTCTGGTTCAGACCCAATTACAGTAGCTAACCCAGTAATTTCAATTATTGACGGTAATGTAACAATTACATGTGCAACTACAGGAGCAACAGTATATTATACAACTGATGGAACTGCGCCTACAACAAATTCAACAGCTTATACTGAAGCATTTACTGTTGAAGACGGTGTAACAGTTAAAGCAGTAGCAGTTAAAGATGAAACATTCTCATCAACTGTTTCTAAAAAATATACTGCATCATCAAGTAATCCAGGTACAGACCCAGAAGACCCAACAGACCCAAATCCAGAAGATCCAACAGAGCCAGATGAACCTGTAGTTGAAAAAGATTATGCTTATTATGGTTTCTTAAGTGGTACACTTGAGACAACAGAAAAAATTACTGATGAAGGTATAGACGTATCTGAGGCTTCAGTTAAAACACTTAATAAAGTAGAAGCTACTTCAAAGAGCAGAACATGTACATATGTAGCAACTCAAGCAGAAGAAGATGCTGAAGGACAGTCATTTATGATTTATGCTTATCCTGCTAAATTTGGTGAACTTACACGATATAATTTTGGTATGGGCTATAATGACATTAACAATACCTTTACTAAATTTGAGTTTGCTATCGACGGTGTAGACTATTATGTTTATGCTCAGACAGAAGGATCAGCTCCAGATGCAGGCTCAACATCAAATTATACATTTGAGTAAGGAGAAAATAGATGGAATTAAACGAGAATTTTGCATATAATGGTACAAAACAGAATTTTGATCGAGATAGCTATGCTACACTAGCTGAAATGAAAGCAGTTAAAGCAAAGAAAATGCCAAGCATTTTTCATGCTACTTGTGCAGAAACTGGTAAACTATACATTTATAATAAAACAAATACTGATGATGAAATTTTAGGCAAATGGCGTGAAGTAAGCAGCTCAGGGTCTGAAGGCCCAAATACTGTTTATGTTGATTATGAATATGTTGAGGGCGAAGATGAGTTTCCTGACTATTCTTATGAAAAGTTTAACTATAGAAGAGAGCATAATCTCCTTAATGCTGTTAAAAATAATCTTCTTACTACAGGTACCATTCTTATATATGCTAAATCACAGTGGGACGGCTATCCAGAGTATTATGAAGTTGTAACTTATAGTTATGCGGACACTGGAATGGACTTAATGGGAACAAAGACTGTATTAAAGCCTCTTATAAATAAAGATGGAAGAGGGACAATTACAGTTGTTCATAATCCATATGCTGATGGCGATGGGTATTATATTGAAGATGCAGCAGAGAATGAAGTTGGTACTTCAGAAACATTATTTAATAATAATGGCCCATCTCTTCCAATTTATTCCTTCACACAAGGGGGTAAAACATCAGACGAGATGCTTAGCCTCATTGGTGATAGTTACTATGCATCTTATAGTGGAGACTATGGAAGAGGAAATGAGCCTTATATTCCTGGGCAAGTTGGCAGCAGAGCTGATAGCTGTACTGTTTATATTGAGAATGCTCCAAGGTTCGGAACTCAAGAGTGTAAACTTTTTGCAGTAAATACCGTTGGTGAAGTTTTCGAAGGTTTCTTTGTTACACAGAGCACTACACCTACATTTACAGATGAGGGACTTGTTTGGAGAAAAGTAGAAAATGAAAATGAAAATGCAAGTGGTTCTTCAGATTATTTAAGAATTGAAGATGGCAGTTCTGCAGTTTATTTAATTTCTTCAAATAATAAAAGTGAAGTATCTCCAGATGATATTTTTGACTATACAGACCTCCCATTCTACATTCTAAAAGATGGCTTTGATTCTGATATAGAACTCAAGTATGTAGGAGATGTTGGAAGTGCTGGACACAATGGTGTTGTATTTGCTTCAGAGCCTTTCCTTGAAGATGACAGTTCAAAGAGTGCTTCTTTAAGAAAACTTTTAATGTACACTGCTGAGCTTGTTACTTATAGACATGCTTGGTATATGATAAATCCGGAAGTAAAGGAAATTGGAAGTGGTTCTTGCGAATGTGAAGAAGATACAGATACAATTGATTTTACTGCTTGGCCAGAATATACAAGTCCAGAAACTAACGGCATTGTACTTGATGGGCAAGGTGGAGCTAATATAGATGACTCTAATGTTAGTGTAGACCCAGATGATATTGAGGAAGAGGACTAAGGAGAAATTATGGCAAAAGTAACATCAACGCTTACTATTAATGGTGTAAAATATTCCATTAAAGATCAGTATCTTAGAGATGAAATTGAAAAGCTTGTCGATAAAGGCTTTTATAAGGCGGGTGAGGGAATAGAAATCTCAGAAGATAATGTAATATCTGTAAAAGAGGAAGAAGAACAGCAGGACTAGGAGAAGTAAATGAAATTTATAACACTTAATAAATTAAATGAAAACTTGAGAAGCTTTTTTGATACAATTATTGTACCAACAATAAAACAACAAAGAATTATTGTTTGGGATAAATTACAAGATAGACGTACCTTAACAGATGGGGCTGTTGAGAACCCTGGTACTCTCGTTGGAGAAAGATACTCATATGTTTCTGAAGCGCTCACATTTGAAAGTAAAGGAAAAACAATAAAAATTTATGGCCCAGATGGAGCAGAAGAGCTTACTGGAGTTATTTCTATTGAGTTTGAAGGAACAGAATTTGCATCCTTAGCCGTTTGGGGTGATAACTGCTGTTATAAAATTAAAGGAACTTACTAGTTTAAATAAAGCAAATTAGGAGAATAAAAGTGGCAGAGATTAGCTACATTATGCAAAATGGACAGCAGGTAAATCTTAAAGATGCAAAAGGAAGAGACTTGCTCGCTGAAAAACAAATAAAGTTAAAAGCAGGTAGAGGTATCTCTATTGCTGATGACGGAACTATTTCAGTAATTGGTAGTGGAAGCTCCGCAGCAGGATTTTTTATAAATGCTGGCGGAGACTTTAATAATCTAGTATTTGATAAAACACCTATAGAGGTAAATGCAGCTATTGAGCAAGGCAATATTGTAATTGTTAATGCCAATAATGCAAAGTTTATCTTAGCAGATGTAAATGAGAATACATATCTTTTTAGTTATCTTGTAGCTGCAGGTGAAGACTGCTTAGCACAGATTGCAACTATTATTGCAACCGCTGCTGATGATACTTGGCAAGCAATAAAAACAAATTTTGTTACTATCAAAGCTGGTTCATCAGATAATAATAAAGATATTTATCATGAAGACGATGATCTTGGTGTAGACTTCTCCAATTGGAATGAATATCAAAAACAGGATAATTTGTTCTTTGTTGAAAGTGACTATTGGGGTGGAACTAGCCAGGTAGCTCATTATGTAGATGAAAACGGGGATGAAATATCAGAAAGTTTAGTAAATCAGTATGGCAATGAAAATCCTGAAGTTTCATCAAGAGTTCAAGGTATAGCTTTCAATAGCTACTATAGAGCTGACCCATATGTTAACCAGGATTTTGTTAAAGATAACTATGGTGAGCTTGAACTTGACGTTATTCGTTTCAAGGATGGCTTTAATATGGCTATTGAAGACGATGAATTACAGAATCAACTCTCTAATTATCAAGATACTTTAATTCTTGGAGAGGGCCTTGAAATCAGCGACGATGGCACAATTTCATTAAAGGAGCAAGACACAAATGAGTAAGCATACAACAGACAAAGGCGTTAGTAACTCTCTTAGAGGCTTTTTTGAAAGAGTCTTAAAACCATATATCTCTAATCTGTTTACATCTGAAGCGACTGATGCAAGTGGAAGATATAAAATGGACTATATTGGAACTTATGGAAGTTTAGCAGTTTTTAAGAAGAGCCTTCCAACATGGCGACAATATTCAACAAGTGGTAATAGTAGCTCTTCTACTGAAGATCAGTTTATTATAGAACGTAATAAGAAAGTAGTATTTGACTCAAGTGTAGCATCTGGTAACACTAGCAAACCATTTACTAAGACAACTCCAGCAAATGCTAAAAACTTTAGTACATTAAACTCATCATTATCAGATTACGCATTTCCAGTAGGTATTTATAATGATAATAGTGTCTTTATTAATCCTGGAGACGGAAGCACTCAAAACGTATTTTATGTTTCAAAACCATCTAATACAGAAACCTATGATGGAGAGGTTCTTCCAATAGGAAGTATCAAAATAAATAATGTATTTAATTTTAGAGATTTTAATGGCTATTATTTTTCTACAGTAGAAGACAGACCTGAAAATTGTGGTTTGTATAGTTTAACTAATACAAATACTACTAGAACTTTTGCATTAGCAGAACGTATTTTAGATAATACTAAACTTAGAGAAAAATTAGCTGAAGTTTTTGAAACAACAGATGAAGAACTTGAAACAAAAATAACATCAGTCAGAATTCTAGATGCTGCTCACTGTGTACATACTGGATATGAAAGAGAAAATTATAGAGCTTATTGTATGTTACTTGAAGTAAACAAAAATAAGTTTGTTTCTATCTATTCATATGCACAAACAAGCACAACTACTTTTAATGCTGGTACAAAACAAGTAAATGTTTTTGATATACCTGGTCAGATTAAGCTTGCACAGTTTAGAGTAGATGCTTATTCTTGTTCGACTTTCAAACGTCATACTTCTGATAGGTATCCAGATGTTTTGTTCAAATCTTATCTTGAAACACCTATTGTTACTTCTAACAATCATGTATACAGATTTGTTTTTGATCCAGGATATAAAATAGTAGTTAAGTCTGATTCAGCAGGGTCATCTTGGAATGAGATAGGCGTAGCTGATCAAGCTATTGTAACTTTCCAAGAAGTAGACCTTGGAGATTTCACTTTTAATGGTGCAATCGATATTATAAATAGAGATGCAAAGCTTAATGTTAAAAACTATGGCGAGTATGACTTCATACGAGGAAACAGTTATGTTGCCACACCAAAAGGTTTGATATTATTTAATACTTTGACTAACTCTCAACAAGTAACTTCTGTTACAATATCTAAGCCTGAAATCTTAAATAATTTTATAACAAATGACTTTGTTGGCAGCTCAACTAACTCTAAAATAATAAAAATATATGGAAATCAGGGAATGTATGCTGGCTTCTTGGCTATTAGCTCTACATATAGTAACCTTAGCTGGACTTATATTTACTATTCACCAGATGGAATCCATTGGTTTGCAATTACTAATGGCTATAATAGACTTGCATATACTTTAATTTCTTATTCTAGTGGATTAGCAGTTTATGGTTCTGGATTGGTTTCAAACAGAGATATAAGAGAAGGAAAAACAAGTTTAACTGACCTTATGAACTCTGACTATAATAAAACTATGGAATTTGTTTTCTATAATAAAAAAGAAATCAATAAATTGAACTTGAATCTCAATGATTATTATAGCGCTGGATATTCTGAAATAGAGGCATTCTATTTGATAGAATCAAATAAAGTCGGCAAACTTATGCCAGAAATTAAACGTAAATAAAAGGAGAAAATATAATGGCTACAAGAATAAGCTTTTTTAAGAGACCTGGAGACTACCAGAATAACTATAAAGATGAAACTATCTATTTCAAGGATAGCAAAGCTAGAGAAATACTTAATAATAAACAAATAAAACTAAAAGCAGGAAGAGGCTTAAAGCTTGAAGGTAATATTTTGAGCGTTATACCATCTGCTACTGGATCTGTTAATCTTAATCAGTCTAATTTCATAGCTGAGATTGATGGAAAACGAATTAGCTATACAACTATTGGAAATCCAAAAATTTTCAAAGAAGCAGATGATGAAGCAAAAGCAGCATTTTTGAATAATGCTTTTGACACAGACCTTTATTATGTATCTTCTTTTTATGGAAGTGATTTTACTCCAGACAGCTCTTCTCCAGTAGTAGAGGTTACTCCAGATATACCTTATGATGCATATACAATCGGTATGAAAATTGAAGATCTTATGGATGATGATTCTTTTGATTTCTTTGCTATTTTTATTACAGATATTAGCGAAATCCATGAATTAAAAGGAGCACCAGCTGAATATGTTTCTGTTTTTGATAATGTCAGAGGACGCGTATCTTATATTCAGAATTATTCTTATGATAATTATGGTGAATTAGAAAATAATCCTGGAAGAACTTATTATACTGATCATGAAGGATTCTTTAGAGCATTCTTTAAAAATATTTAATTATTATGCTATTGTCGATTGTTGTATTATTTTGTGATTACGATATTTATTACTTGAACCGAGCGATAACCTCGATAAAGGAAAATGTTAAATTTTCTGATTATGAAATAATTGCAGTTGACAATAGAGAAACAAATAAAGACCTACTCAAATTGGATAATGTTAAGGTTGTAACTAAAGGTTACAACCTTAACTGCTTTGAAGGTCGAAGATTTGGATTTGAGAATTCTAGCGGCAAGTATATTTGGAATTTTGACGCTGACGACTTGATGATAGGTAAACTTTATAAAGAAGATCTGACAGATGCTGAAGCGTACCAACTTTTTTATAAAATGGACGATGGCCCAACTTTTGATAAACGGGTTCACTTTTCCTGGTTTAGGCAAGGTGTTTGGTGTAGAATTTATAAAGCAGAAATTTTAAAAAAAGTTTATTCAAGAATAGATAGGCCTATAAATATTTTTATGCACGAAGACTTACTTCTCTTAAAACTTATTCAAAAAGAAGTAAAACAGTGGGATTATATAGCCCGTATAATCTACCAATATAGTCATTCATTGGCATCTTATTTATCAAAAAGTACAAAAAAGATAAAAGAATCTTCCAGAGAAGATTATCAATATATTTGTGACCTTATTAAAAATACAAATACCGATAGATGAAACTAATTTTTATATCAAGGAGAAAATTATATGACAGAAATTAGCTATATAATACAAAATGGGCAGCAGGTAAATCTCAAAGATGCTAATGGCAGAGCTTTGCTTGCTGAGAAGCAGAACAAACTTAAAGCAGGAAAAGGTATTGAAATTACTGCTGATGGAACTATTCTTGTAAAAGAAGCTAAAGGAAGTGATTTTAAAGACCTTATTATTGAAAATATTCAAGTGACAACAAGTGATGGAGACTATACATATACAATCGGCAGTATGCAAGTAAAGTATAAAGGTAATCTTTCATTGCTTAAGGATGTAATAGACTCTTCTGAATCTTCAGGAATGTTTTATTTACTATCTTCTATTCTTGACGATAGCTATTTTAGAGAGCCACTAAATGGATATGCGAATCTTTATGATAGTGGAAATTCTTTAGGAAAAGTTGTAAGAACTGCTATTGATAAACTTTTTGCAGATGGAAATATAGAAGATACAGGTGAAGACTATCTTTATTTTATACCAATGACTATTCATGATATAAATCCTGTTAATGGTGAAAGACTTCCAAGTAGTGAATATCATATTGACGAAACTAGCTGTAATATGATTATTGCTCTTATAAACTCTGGAAATGAAGTAGATATTGCTAATGATGCAGACCATAGAGGCTCAGATATTCCAGCTGATTATGATAGCCATCGTTTGTTAGGTGCTTATATTGCTTCGAAAAGTGAATACGGAGGCCTATATGAATTCTATTCTAATGGCTATGGTACTGAAGGAAGGAATGGAATATTTGCAGAGTTAATGGCTCTTTTATAATGCTTTTATCAGTTGTAATACCATTTTGTGACAATGATTATATGCTCCTTGATAGAGCTATAAATTCTATTAGGGAGCATATTAAATTTAATGACTATGAAATCATTGCTGTAGATAATAGGGAAGCTAAAAAAGAAGAAAAAGTCTCATTAAAAAATGTGAAAGTTATTTCAAAAGGTTATAATATTTATACTTTTGAAAGTAGACGATTTGGTTGTCAAAATTCACAGGGAACATATATATGGAATTTTGATGCTGATGATGAGATGATTGGTGATCTTTTTGAGGAGGATATTAAAGATGGTTATGACTTTTTTCAGATTTATTATTTACATGATGAAAATACAAAGCCAAGACCAGTTTCACTTTTAAAAAGATACCCACCGAGTATGTTCGGCCCTTGTGTTTGGTCTAGACTATATAAAAAAGATCTTTTGGAAAAGATTTATACAAGACTAGAAAAACCAATATTAGTTCCAAAATTTGAGGACAGAATTCTTTTTGATTTTGTAATGTCTTATAATCCAAAGTATGAATATATAGAAAGACCAATTTATATGTATAATCATTCGATTTCTACAACTAATACAAGGCTTATGGAAAAAGTTGATAAAATAGGTATGGAAGGCTATACTTACCCATACCAAATTTTAGGAAAGCCCAGTACAGCAGAAGACTTAAAAAGAAAAGTAGGGTCTATGTATCAGAAATTGAAAAAAGCGGAGGAAAGAAAATGTCAAAATTTGAAAGAGAGCAACAATTTGAATATCCAGAAGTTCTAATAGCTGGATATGGTATTGTAGGAAAACATCTAAAAGAAGAATTTCCATTTGCCGTAACTTATGACCCAGATAGAGACCAGAATGCAGTTTACTCACGTCCGCCATTGTCTGAGTTTGAGTTCTGTTTTATAGCTGTTCCTACTCCGAATAAAGATGGTAAATGTGATATTTCTTTTGTGGAAGAAGCTATCAAATCAATAAATGCACAAATTTATATCATAAAATCAACAGTTCCGCCAGATACAACAAAAGAACTTATAGAAAAGTATGATAAAAAAATTATATTTTCACCAGAATATTATGGTAATACACAGTTTGCGTTAAAGCCAAATTTTGTAATACTTGGTGGAGATGAAGATACTTGTCATAAAGTAAGACAACTTTATGAACTTACAAAGCCTGCAACATTTAAGTTTTTTCATTGCAGGTCAACTGAAGCTGAGATCATCAAATATATGGAAAATTCTTTCTTAGCAATGAAGGTTATTTTTTGTAATCAATTTAAGGATATAGCAGATCTTTATGGTGTTAATTATGATAGAATAAGAGACGGTTTTGTTCTTGATGAACGGGTTGGAGAATCTCATACTTTTGTGTTTGATGACTACAGAGGCTATGATAGCAAATGCCTTAATAAAGATATACCTGCAATTATTGCAGCTGTTAAAGAGAAAGGATATAGCAACTTTATTATGGAAACTGTAGATAAAATAAATAATAATTTTAAAAAAATTACTAATTAAAATAATAGAAATTGAAAAGTTTCTGCTATTCTATATAAAGTAAATTAACTAATTTATGTAGAATAAAATTAAGGAAAACTAATGAAAAATTGGCGTAATAATTTTACATTTGAAACAGTCTCAACAATAAGAGTTAATCAGAATAATAGAACTCAAGATGATACTGTATACACATATGAAGATTATGAACCTAGGAGTGCCTTGATCTGAAGAAACTTAAGTAAATAGCTTAAAACTTTAGATGAATCAAGGCAACCGATAAAAAGGTTGCCTTTTTTATTGTTTTTTCACATAAATTATGTGAGTTTATCTATAATATAAATATAACAATAAATGTTATGGTTTATATGTTCTTTGAAATTATAAGGGATGGAAAATTTGCCTCTATCGTATAATGGTTAGTACACGTGATTTGTAATCTCGGAATCTGGGTTCGACTCCTAGTGGGGGCTTAAAATTTTGAACTTGATTATATTAATTATATATAGTCAAGTTCGAGTACTGGGTCAATACAGAGAATCGGCAAACTCGGCGGTCTGTAAAACCGTTCCCTTCGGGGATAGTAGGGTCGGCACCTACTTGGCCCATAAATTGAACTTGTAGGAGATATATGAGTTCAATTATTTATTGTGAAGTATGTGGTAAAGAAATTTTAGAAGATTGGCGTTCTTTGGGAAAAGCAAGAAAAAATCCTCTAAGATTTTGTTCTAGAGCGTGCTCTAATAAGAGAAAACCAACAGCTGAATCAAAAGCTAAGGCTTCAGAAAAAGTAAAAGAAGCTCTTCAAAAGCATTTTGAAGATGGTTGTAAATGTGAAAAATGTGGAAATATTTTTCATTCTAAAGACTACTCTAGAAAGTTATGCTTTGATTGTTTACCAACTACTATAAAGCACACAAAGGGTAAACCTAAAAGGTCCCTTAAGACTATTAAGGGCGTTAGTAAACGAACAGCTTCTAAGATACTTAAGAGGCTAGATTTACCTTGTAGTTGTTGTGGTTTTTATGTTAAAGGCTTAGTCTTGGATCTTCATCACATAATACCAAGAAAACAAGGTGGAAATGATAATATGGATAATTTAACATATATTTGTCCAAATTGCCATAGAATGGCTCATACTGACTTAAGTATGTTGCCATATCCGTTAGTTTCTATTGAGGAACAACTTCGAGTCTTAAATAAAGATTGGCGAAGTGTTTATTATGGATAGTTTTTATAATGTAAATTATGGTTATGCTAAGGGGAAGTTTTAGTAAAAATCGTTAAGAGACCTCAGTTTTCACGTGGTCGATTAGTATAACCTTTATGACCAGTTCATAAAGTATTTTATGGAGTGTTAGCTCAGCTGGTAGTAGCAAGCGGCTGTTAACCGCTAGGTCGCAGGTTCGAACCCTGCACACTCCGT
>AUXO013304779.1_pt1 | contig 33420 bp, 35 predicted proteins | sample 768731 | NCBI WGS metagenome assembly AUXO01 (sample SAMN02715735, study PRJNA202380) | gut metagenome | biome: sheep rumen | host: Ovis aries | place: New Zealand: Palmerston North
TTAAATAAATTAATAAATATTTTTTCTAGTACATTTACTACAATTGAATTTCCCGCTTGTTTATATAATTGTGTATTACTTGTTGGAATATTTGCTGCTTTTTCAAAATCTTCATCACTAAATCCGCATTAATCTCCAACATTCCTTTGGTGTGAGTTTTCTTATTCTTAAATTATTACAAGTAACTGGAACAACACTAGCTCTTAGTGCATGACTACAATTATCATCTTTAAATTCGATATGTTCTTTTCTTTCAGTCTTATGTTCTTTATAGTTTCTATCTATTGGTTGTATTAATCCACTTTGTCCTTCGATTATAGCTGTAACTGTTCCATGATTTTCTTTTACTATCGGAGCTAGTCCATTAGAATCTACTATTCTACTTGCGTCATGATTACTAGGACTGTAATTTCCTATCACTTTAATTTTTTCAATAACTGCTATATTATCCTTGCCCATTATGGTTGAAGACACTTGATGTCCAACCCTGCCTCTCCTAGTTTTACTTTCAGGGTAAGACAAATTTACACTATCTCCTTCTATTGCTTCATCATATCCCTTTTTAGTTTCATTTTTTATTAATATTTTTGGTTCTAAATTATCACCTTGCATGGTACTTATAGTTGGAGAATATTTATTTGTGTCATATATTCTTTTCATACTGTCTTGCCATTTATCCATATCTAGTTTTCCTATAACATTTCCTCTTTCGTTTACATGAATATATTTATTTACAATTTCATCACTCAAATAATATTTTTCGTCAACTTCATCTTCTAACATATCTTTAAGTCTTAATTTAAGTTGTTCTTTTTCTGGAAATACAAAATTACCATTGTCTATATCTTTTCTAATAGAAACTGTATAAACTCTTTCTCTGTTTTGAGGTATTCCATAATCCTTTGCATTTAAAACTTGATAATAACTGTTATATCCCAATGTATTTAATGTATCTATGTACTTGTCAAAATTATGTTTATGCTTTTTACTCAATATATTTTTTACATTTTCCCATAAAACATATTTTGGTCTAACTTGTCCTACTATTCTTATTGTTTCATACATTAGGCTACTTCTCGTTCCACTTCCTAAATCTCCACCTGCTTGTTTTCCTGCAACACTAAAATCCTGACAAGGACTGCCTTGTGTTATCAAGTCAATATCTTTTAAATCTTTATTATATGTTGTAATGTCTTGTAACTTAAAATTAGTATTGTGTATTGCATTAAAACTAGCCAATGCAAACTTATCATTTTCTACTGCGTCTATTATTTCTATATCTATTCCAATTCTTTTTAGTGCTGTAGCACAAGCCCCTATTCCTGCAAACAATTCTAATACCCTCATTTTACAAACCTCTATTTCTTTATATTTTCTACTAAATACTTATATAGTTTTTCTGCTGTAGAAACATCTATAATAGTTCCATCTTGTTCAGTAATACAACCGTTTTTGTATTTTGTTCCATATTCTAAATCATAAATCCACCAGCTAATAGTATCGTCATTGTCAAACATTTTCTGTAAAATATCAATTACAATATCTTTATGACATATCATTAAACTTGCAGCATTTACAAAGTCTGTTACTTCTGAATCTAAACATTCTCTAAATATTTCATTAACTTTATCTACTGTTTCATCTGTTTGTTTTAATCTGTTAATTATTCTTACAAATTCTTTTTCACTTATTATCATTTATTAATCCTTTCCAATCCGACGGATTCTTTATTATTGTGTCAAACTTAACATTATTTTTTTCTAATTCTTGTATACAATCTTCTAAACTTAAATATCCTTTTGTAAAACTATCAAATGTATCCCATATTTTTTCCATTACTATAGGTAATCTTTTCTTTCCAAAACCACAAATGTAATGTAATACATAAGCTACCGTTATACTATAAATATCCAGATATTCAAAAACACTTTTTTCTGTTTTTTGTTGACATCTACTAATCATTTCATTGTAAACATCATCTATCCATTTTCTTAATTTTTTTGGATTATCAAAAGATTTAATTAGTTGTTTTTCTTGCCTTTTTGTTAATTTCATTGTTCATTTTCTCCTTCTCTTAATTTATTAACAAAATATAATCCTTGTTTTCTTATTTCATTTTTTACAAAAATTTCTTTTATTTTTATCTTTTCTTTTTCTATGATTTTATTTAATCTTTTCTGATTGTTAATACATGTTAATCCAGTTGCTATTGTCATACCTATCAATAAAAATGAAAATTCTAAATTATTAAAGAAAAGTGCATTTAAAAGTATTGCCATAAGAATTAACATATAAAAAACTATATAATTCTTAAAATTCTCTAGTCTTATATTTGAGGTAAAGTCAATTATTGCAATATCAAATTTAAAAAATTTAGCCCAATTATCTATAAAACATTTTTTCTTTTCTAAATTGAATTTTTGTTTTAATTTATAAATATCTTTTATAGTATTGTTTTTACTTGTTAATAAAGGCTTATTTTTGTTTGAATAATACAAGTTGTTTGGTAAATTTCTATAATAAATTTCCCAAGTAAAAGTGTTTCCATTAATAATTTTTATACTTGTGTGAAAATACTCTTTATCTAAAATGTTTTGTATTTTATTTATATTCTCAACAATTCCTTTTTCTCTTTTTTTATTTCTTTTCATATATAATCTCCTACCATTCTTGATTTTTTATTTTTTTCTTTATTCTTAATCTTCCCTTTTTGTCTATATATCCTTCAACATAAATCTTTGATTCATCTTTTAACATATTATCTAATTTAGGAACTTGTCCAACTTCTATATCTTGTAACATAATACTTTTTGTTTTGTTATATATTAAATACAATTCTCCTTCTGTAGATAATATAGGTTTCTGAATTTTTAGTATCATTTTATAAATCCCCTTTTTCCAATAGATTTTTTATTATCTCTGCTATTTCTTCTTTTGATTTACCTTTTCCATCAATCTCTATTTTTTTAACTTTGAATTTATCATCATCTACTATTGTTTCAACTTTCGGTTTGTCTTTGTCAGTTACTTGTCCGCTTTTTCTTGCCTTTGATAATTCTTCCATCATTTCAATAAACTCATCTGCTGTTATACCTTCTCTATATTTTTCTTTAGTTTCTCTTCTTATTTCTTCATCTGTCTTAAATCCTTCATTTACTAAATCCAATATCATATCTTTTTTAAATATTTCTTTTCTGTATAATGTCATAACAATACTTGCAAATTCTGCTGCAAGCAATGCTCCATTTCCACTTATTTCTACCCTTCCATAATCTGATTTAATCATTTTTTTCCTCCTTCAAATAACTCTTTCCTATAATTTTTATAAATTCTTCTCTAGTATGATTTTTTTCATACTCTTTTTGCACATCTTTTCTTAATTGGTTTATTATTTCTTCATTAGAATGACATTCTTTACATAGTAATTTTACAAATTTATTTTTTATACTTCTTTGTCTATTACTTCCTCCATATACTTCATGTGGGTCTAGTCTCTTGCTGTATTTATGACAAAATTCACATTGTCCGTATTTAACAAGATCTTTATCTCTTTGTCTTTCTAACTTTGCTAACTTACTACTTTTTTTCTTTATCTCTGCAGACTTCTCTGTAGTCTTTTTATTTTTCTGCAGAGGTTTCGGTACAGGATTGAAGCTTTTACTTAAATCTTTAACTATCATTTTTACCTCCAACTTTCAATTAAACTATTTATTTCTTCTGCCGTTTTAGTTTCTATTCCATAATAATGACAATCTTCTACTAAATCATTTATTAATCTACTCATTTGTTTACTGTTAAATGAACTAGAACCATAATAAGCATTTATTATTTTAAATTCAATATCTCCTATGTACTCTGTATCTGATATCTCACAAAACCAAGCTACTCCTTGTGAACTCCACATTTTTTCAAATGTATTAATGTTTTCTTTTTCAATCTTAAATCTTCTAAATATTCCTAATTGCTTTACCCTTCTTTTATATTCTTCAATTGTATCTATCTCTGCTAATTCGCATAAATCTTGTAGTGTTTTCCAAAAGTAATTGTTAGCATTTAAACTTCTTTTTTTTCTATATTTCTTTATTTCCACATTGAGCTTGTCTTCATTTTTTAGTTGTTCTACTATGTCTAAGTCCTTTGTATCTAATAAAAGGCTTATCTTTGATTTTCGTGTTTTATAATCTATAGAAATATCTTCTATTGTTCCTGTAGTTTGCATATATTTATTTTCCTTTCTATTCTTTGCAAAACAATTAAATATCTTCTAAACTATCTTTCATTTCTTCTTCATATTCTTCTGTTTCCATATAGTCTCTGTATTCCTCTATTTCTTTTAGAGTATCTTCTAATTCTGACTGACCTATTTTTTGTCTGATAATTTCTAATCTTTCTTCATCATTTGTAGCTTGTAAAAATGCAACATAAAAATCTGTTATAACTTTGTATTTCATTTCTTCTATGTATTGATTTTTTAATTCATATACTCTTTCGTTCTTATCAATGTAGTATTCAATATATGCTTCTCTAATTTCATCATTTGTAACAGATTCGCTGTCTAAAAATTCATTTGCAATTTCTTCTAATTTCTGATGTTCTTCATACTTCATGTCAGTAAGTTCTTCATATTTATCTGTGTGTTGAATATATGATTCTAGCTCTAATCTTTTTATTACCTTAAATATTGTGCTATTTAATTGTTTCTTTAATATATCAATATTTTCAACACTTAAATGATATAAAAATGATTCTGTAAATCTTTTTTGAAAGTTTTTATTATCTTCGCTGTTGTCGTCTATTATTACTTCAAACCATATTCCTTTTGTTTTTACATTAATAGAATCTAGCCTTAGCATTACTTTGAATCTTTTATATACAAATATTGTCCATTCTTTTTCCCATAATTTTTCATCTAAATAATTTTTTATAATAAAACTATAATCTACATCATAAACTTTTAATGCTAACATTTTATTTTTCATTTGGAAATTTCCCCTTTCTTAAACACTCCGCCAATATCTTTAGCTTTGGTATATATTCATTCACTATAAACCCTTTGTCATATTCTATCTCTGTAAATTTAATTCTCTCTTTGTCAATTGTGTTGAAATAGTTTTTGTAGTCTTTTTCGTCTAATCCATAAGAAACTATTTGTAATTTGTGAATATTAGCTGCAAACATTTCAGCTTGTGCTTGTCTCCAATATTGCTTTGATACTTTAAATTCTTTGTTTATATTATGCGTTTTTACTTCGTAGATACAAATATTTGTGTTGCCATCTAGGTTAGCTCTTAATCTTAATTCTTCAATGATTATTTGTTTATCTTTTTCTAAATTCTCAATTCCTAATGAATCTAATATTTTGTGCTCATAATTTGTTCCTGCTAACATTGCTTCTGTCTTTATAGTGTTTTTATATATCCCTATTTTTTCAAGCCACCATTTTTCAAAAGTCTTTGTTTTCCAGTTTCCAACGACCATATTTGTATCTGAACAACCTATGTAATAACTTCTATCTTGATTTTGTATCAATATTTGCTAAATCTCTTTCAAAATTACTTAAAGTATCAAAATAACTAAATAAGGCTTTTATCTCATCTTCTGTTTTATGTAATTTTTCGGCTATTTCTGTTGTTGTCATTCCATTTTTATGTATCTTTGTATAAAGTTCTTGTACTCTTTCTTTAATTTTGAAAATATCATGTTTGGATAAATCATCATCTTGTTGTTTTGACATTTTAAATTCTTCTTTCAACCATAAATCAAAACCTAGTCCAGTATATATAGCAACTCCTTTTACAAAACTTCTACACATAGAGTTCCATACTCTTTGCTGTGTCATTGAATTATCTTGAACAGGATTTGCTCCATTCATTACAGGACTTTGCATTGTATAAACATTATCATCAATATATATTTTTATCCTCGTTTCATAACATCTATTTGTTTTTTTACTTTTTTCATATCCATTTTCAAAACTAATATCTGTCATAAACAAACTACTTCCTTTTTCGTTTGTTTCAGGAACAAAATATACTTTTTCTGCTCCATGTTGGTGTAATAAATCAATACATTTTGCCCAATTTAGATATTCTGCTCCATCTCTTTTTTCTGTAAATTCACTAACATCTACTTTTCTTAATTCATTATAACTTTCTAATGCCATTTACTTATCCTCCTTAATAATTTTTATTCCTCTGAACTTTGCAATTTGTAGTTCTTGCTTTGTGATCCACTTTAACCACTTACCACATTCTCCACAATACAATCCTTTTCTTGTTCCTTTTATCTCTACAAAAAGCTTATCGCTATTACATTTATCGCATTTACTAATCATCAAGAACTTCCTCCTTAATCCAATTACCACTAAAGAACCATTCAACAGTTTCTTTAATGTTTTCTATTTGTTCTAATGTCATTGTTCCATTATTTCCTTTTGGTTTCATAACTAGTTGTCCGTTTTCTTTTAATCCTAATTCTGTTAATGCATAATCTTCTGCCATAAAATCTTCTACTATTTCGTTTGTTTTTAATTCTCTGTATTGATATTTCATATTTTTTAATCCTTTCTATATCAAATTTAATTCTTTAGCCATAGGTGTATAATAATTTGATTTATGGTCTCCTTTTATTTCCCAACCTTTGTATTGTTTTGCATTACCACAATCACATATTGCAGCATAATTATATTCTAAACCTTCTTTAGTTCTTTTTTTATAAATGATATATCCTAAACTATTACATTTTGAACATTCAACTTTTGTTATTTCTTCTTCCTTACTTTTAGGTGGATTATCCTTATCTAGTTGAATTATTTCAGATACTTTAGGCAAATATTTGCATGTTTTTATAGCTTGGCTAACTAAAAATTTATATCTATCTAGTTCAAAATCTCCAAGTTCTTCAAACATTATTTGCCTTTGTTCTTTCGTATATTCTTTGTTGTAATATTCTTCTAATCTGGTTGTAGCTTCTACAAATTCACTTATTTGCATTCTTTAAATCCTCCTCTAAGGCTTTTATTTTTCTTTGCATTTTTTCTTCTTCGGTTTCTTTTTGTTGAGCAGAATCTTCTTTTGATTTTTTAAATTCTTCCTCCTCATTTTTAACATCAATAAGTTTTTTAAATCCTTTATTTTCCCAATTTCTTAATATACCCTCAATATATCTTCCTGTTCTTTTATTTGCTAAAACGGCTTTCTTAATAGCCTCTAACACCAGAGATGGACTTAGAGTATCGCAATATTCTAGCAACATTTCACTTGACATTTCTGTTATAGGAGCAATATTATTCTCATAGCTATTAATTACTGTTGCTGTAGTAACATCTACATCTACATTATCATTTACATTAACATCTACATTTACATCTACATTATCAGTTATTTTCGTTATGCCGTGTTATAACATTTATAACATTGTTATCTTTGTTATCGTTTGTTATAACATTGTTATTTTTGTTATCTTCTTCTTTAGTTTTGTTATTTTTACTCCACCTAGACAACATTCCTTTTTTACCTGCTTCGCTTCTTTTATTTATTTGTTCTTTCCATTTTTCTCTATCTCTATCTAATTGAGCTTTGATAAAAGAAAATGCCATCATAGTTGCTCCTTCTAACTGTGGTATTTCTCTTGTTTTTTCATATTTAATTAATGCTTTTATAAGTTGTCCTGCTTGTTCATCTGTTAATAAATTAAATTGTTCCTCATAGTCTAGGTATATTAAAAAACTATTTTTATCCATTTGTTTTATCCTCTCTTTAAAACTTTTGATGTTAATTTATTAAACAAAAATTCACATAAACAAAGCCTCCTTTAAAAATATTATTGACTTTTATCTTTTTGTTTGTTATAATTAGGGAAATAATATTGCAAAACATACTATATGTTACCTCTCTCCTGACAGGTAGCATATAGTTTTTTTATTTTATTAAATCATCAACAGTAACTCCTAAGACTTTTGCAATTTTTTGCAAAGTTTCAATTTTAGGGTTAAGTGCTATTCCATATTCAATATGTTCAATACATCTCGCACTTAATCCAGTCATTCTGGCTAATCCTGTTTTACTATATCCTTTCGCTTCCCTAAATTTTTTCACATTATCTTTTATCATTTTGCAACCTCCCAAACATACAAAAAAATAGCATAGTTGTTTCGCACTATACTATTAATTAATTAATTTATTAAATTTATATTAATGGAATTTAAAGAATAAAATTCTCTTGACTATAAAGATATTCAAGAAAGATTGATTTTGTGCAATGTTATATCTTTATAAAGATTAGTAGAGTTTCTATCCTCTACTCTATCTTCTAATTCAATTATAAATTTTATAAATTAATATTGCAAAACAACATTTCTTTATTTATATCACTTACTACATAAATTGTCAATAATTTTATGCAACTTTTCTATTTTTATTTTCAAAATTTTCATTTTCTATATCTTTATCTGAGTTGTTTGTTTCACTTCTAATTTGATACCAAGTATCTCTTACCAATGATTTTCTTAGGTTTTCTTCCAAAGTTTCTGAAACTCCTCGTCTCGGATAAATAAAATTATATGTATAAAGATAAAACTCTAAACTTCTTAAAATTAAATCTACTTGTGCTGGCAACAACCATATATGTTCTTTTCTTATTGAATCTGTGTTAAAATCTAACTCCACTTATTATCCCCCTTCTTTCTATTATGCTGCCTTTTTTTCAATAATATATTTGTTTAGTGGATTTTTTTCAACTGCTTCTTTTAGTTGTTTACTATGAATGTGTGTATATATTTCCGTGCTAACTATACTAGAATGTCCTAGAAACTCTTTAACAAGTAATATATTTTCTCCAGAATACCTATACATTAAGGTAGCAGCTGTATGTCTTAATGTATGAGTTGAATATCCTTTATTTTCTAAACCTAATAATTTATATGCTTTTTCACAAATATATTCTACTTCTCTTTTACTTAAATGTTTGTTTGATTTATTTAAAAATAATGATTGATCCACTTCTATTATTTTGATATTATTATTTCTTATTGTTAAATATTTTTCTATTTTTTGTTTACATACATTATTGAAATATACTGTTCTCTCTTTATTTCCTTTTCCAATTATTTTAATAGAATTATTGTTAAAATTTATATCATTCAGCCTTATGTTAATTAATTCACTAAGTCTAATACCACTACTTAAAAATAAAGAAATTATAGAATTATTTCTTTCTGGAAATCTACAATTCTCTTTTGTAAAAACGTTTTGTATTTTTTTTGCTTCTGATACTGTTAAATATTTTGGCAATCTAATCATTTTTTCTACAAAAGGTAACTTTTCAGCTGGATTTTTTGCTATATTTCCAGGGTAATTTAATGTCAACCATTTAAAAAAACTTTTTATAGCTGCCAATTTTCTTTGCCTCGTTGTAGGTTTATTATTTCTATACAAGTTTAAATAAACCATAAAACTAATAATATCTTCTCTTTTAATTTGGATTAAAAGAAATATATTAAAATCTTTTATTTCTATTGGTATATTGTTCTCTTTCTTTATATACCTAAAAAAGCCTAATATATCTCTATTATATCCTTCTACTGTTCCTTCTGAAAAACAACAAACATTTAATAAATACTTTAAATAGTTATTTAATATGGTTGGATTTTTGCTAAAATCTATTTTCATATTATTACTATCCCTCCTTTCTTTTATGTCAACGAACAACATTATAACACAATTACAGGGTAATTGCAAGTAACGAAACAAAATATTACATAGTTAGATTTCTAACTATGCTTTTTCTATTATTATATTTTTATTGTTTTCATTAAATAAAACTTTGACATATTCAGATATATTTTTGTTATGAGATATACCTAGTTTTTCGATAAATTCTGTTGGTATATCTATTCTCAATTGATTATTGTCCATGCGTTTATATACTTTTATCTTTCTGATGTTTCTACTTGTTTTTACTCTTGGATCGTCTTCTATTAGATTTGTAATATGTGTTCTTGAATATCCCACTTCTTTTGCTATATCAGAAAGCGTTTTGCCTTCTTCAATATATAATTGTATACATTTTTCTTTTAATTCAATATTATCCATTATAATCCCATTCCTTTATATTTAGTATTCATTATAACAAATTTAATGGTTTTTGTAAATTATTATTACAATTATTTTACATTTTTATTAAATTTTTGTTAAAAATTGATAGATTAATTTATGTGATGATATAATTGTTTTAAAATATATAAAAAAGGAGAAAAATAATGGATATATTAATAAGATTAATAATAATGATATTGTGCGGTATTTTTATTCCTTACATATCAAATATTATTTATAAACCCTTAGAAGATTTTAATTCTTTAAATACAATTGAAAAAATACTATGGGGATTGTTTTATATTTTTATAGTTAATTGGTTTGTAATTGCTCCTTCAATTATCTTTTTTGATTGTTTTAAGTATATATTTATAAAATAAAAAGCAGCCTTAATTGACTGCTTTTGCTATTTGTATTATTTTTTTAAAGCTTCTTGTTTGTGATATATATTTTAAACTGTCTACGTTTAAAATCAAATAATTTTGTAATAGTCTCCTATATTCTTTCTCGTCTTTTATATTTAATTCTTTTATTGCCCTAAGAGACTTAGCATAATAATATTTCATCATAACACATCATCTCCTTTTATTTAGTATATCATATTTTGTAGAAATAATGTGTCGAATGTTGTCGACAAGTTTAATATCCAGTAGTCCAACCAGCGTCTAAAAAAGCTTGATAATTTGATAATCCTTGACAAGTTGTTGCCTGAGTTGAAGATAAACCAAGCACTTTTAATGTTTTTGTTCCTGTATAAGAAATTGCATTTATACACATTGATAATATGTTGTTTAAACTTGTTTCTGATAAACTTGTGCAATTTAAAAACATATTAAGTATATTTGTAACTTTGTTTGTATCAAACAAAGGAACTGTTGTTAATTTTGAGCAACCACTAAACATTTGAGACATGTTTGTTACTTTACTTGAATTCAATAATGGTATTTCAGTTATACTTTTACAATTATTAAACATTAAACTCATATCAGTAATTTTACTTGTATCTATTTGCGGAATACTTTGCAAAGATTGACAATTAGTAAAAATCCATGTCATATATGTAGCGTTGCTTGTATTTAAACTTGGGATTCTCTTTAAATTCGTACAATCCTTAAATAGGAAACCTAAACTTGTAGCATTACTTGTGTCTAATTCTAATATTTCTTCCAGATTACTACAACCTGCAAATGTGCTGTTCATCTGAGTTGCATTGCTAGTATTTAAATTAGATATTTTTCTAAGATTTTTGCAATTAAAAAACATTTGCTCTGTGTTAATGGCTTGGCTAGTGTCTAAAAAACTTATTTCTTCTAATCTCGTACAATTATAAAATAAATATGAAAGATTATTAGTGTTTATAGATAAATTGGTAATTTTTTGTATACACGATAATATTCCAGGTAAACTAGATGAACCTGTATCTAAAACGATTGATGTTTTAGCGTTATATTCTTCCATTTCTAATGTACCAGTAATTTTTTCTCCATCAACATAAGCTGTTTTATCTTTTAATATATTATTCTCTGTTGCTGTTGCGTCAGAAGTTGCTGCTCTTATTCCAGAAAAATATGAAGTTGTAATACTGCTAATAGATCCTAATAAATCTTTTTCAATATTTATGTTACTCAACTCAACGTCAAAAGTTCTGGTTGAAAGAAAGTTTCTTAAAGATGTCTCTTCAATATTTATAACGAGTTCATCTTGTAATACTATATCTCCTTCTATCGGAACTAAAGTTAAATTGCCTCCATTTCCATCATCTTCATACGAATACCAGCCAGTATAACTTAAAAATGTATCTTCGTCAACAGTTAGTCTGTCTATGAAATCAGTATAATTTGTAATTCCGATTGAAGCACATATTTGTTTATATGTTAAAGAAAATCGTGGGTCTAAATATATATTCCATTTAGCTATATTAGTTGTATGGTCAAGATAATAAAAAGCAGCTACAGTAGGAATAAGACTTATTATTACAAACCACTTATCTTCATGAAAGTAAATTGCTTTACAAAGATTACGTGTTAAATATGTACCATCAGATACACATTGTAATATGTAATTTACCATATCAGATAAATCTGAGTTCATTACAATTTGTGAATAAGCTGTATCTTTGGTTATATTTTTACTTGTATCATAAGTTCCTGATATTTTTTTTCCATCAGCATAGGCTGTTCTGTCTATTAATATATCCTCTGCTGTTGCTGTTGCGTCAGAAGTATCTATTCCTTTACCTTTATTTATAAATTGAATACTCATATTATTCCACCCCTTTTATAACAATTTGAACAGGTGTATCATCTTCTGTTGATACTAAAGATATATTTTTTAGTTCTTTATTTATTGGTAGTGTTACCGCTATATTATTTCCTATTGTTGCTTCTAATTCTCCTGCTGTTAATGTTATATTTGCTGTGTCGCTGTAATTTGCTATGTCTATTGATGTAATATTTTTTTCATAAGGAATGTCAAAAAAGTTTTCTCCTATTTCGACAGAAGTTATAGGATTTCCTGAACTATCAAGTGTTGGTTGAACTGTAAAATAAATCATTTGCCCTAATGTTGCACCTAAGTTATCTATATTACCACTAGAACCTTCTGCTATTAAAATATATGAATTGTTTTGTAATTCGTATGTTTTATAACCGTTTCTTGCTCTAATAGAACCACTAGTTGGATTAGCACTAGTACTAGAAAAAGTATCAGCTACATAAATATGATATTTGTCAGTATCAGTAGTGCTTGAATGAAAAAACCTAATAGCAAAATTACTAGAAAATAATGAATCATCTTCTGGAACAGGCAATGTGTGTTTATTCCCGAACCTGTCTGTAAATGTTATATTTTCAACAAAAGAGATCTTTTCACTTGTAGTTCCAATATTTAAAATGTTTGATTTTAATGTAGTTTCTTTTTCAGTTACTTTTACAGGTATTGGAGAAGTGTCTGGATTATTAATCTCTGTACTGTTATCTCCTTCCATTGCAACTTTTAAAGCTCCATCTTCTGTCATTTTTGCTGTTTTTATATTTCCACTATCTGTTATTCCTCTTATCATAATTAATTCCTCCTTTATTTATAATTTTGGTTAATCATATAACCTTCTTTTCCATTTGTTCTAATACGAACTTTATCCCATGTAAAACCGTTAGCTTTTGCAACTCCTGATTCTAATACATACAAGGTTGTGTTTGCTAAATACAATGTTGCAGATGAGCCATTTGTTGTTGGCTTATTTCTTAAGTTTGTATTTCTAGCCAATGTTTTTAATACAGTTTTATTTGTACTAGGTGTTGTTGGTTTACTAACATTAATTTGATAATTCTTACTGTCATAACTTCCAACTTTATTTGGTATTCCCATATAGTCTGCTGGATTTGATACATCTCCATATTTATTACTGCTATTTCTAATTTCAAAATGTAGATGTTTACCTGTAGAATTTCCTGTGCTTCCCATTATTCCCAAAATGGTCATACGTGAAACTTTTTTGCCTGAACCTGTTGTTATCTTAGATAAATGACAAAACCAATGATATTTGCCATCTGAGCTATTTTTAACTACAATATAATTTCCGTATGATTTATCCCAACCAGTTCTTACTACTTCTCCATCACAACTAGAATATATTTGTTCATTTCCTACTAAATCTATTCCAGTATGATATCCTGCCGCCCATTTTCCTTTTCTTTTAAATTCACAAGTTACTTGAAACTTGCCAGTAAGTGGAATGTTTGTTGCCATAATTATTCCCCCTTTTCTTCGTTATTTAATTTTTCTCTTAATTTTTCTGGCATTTTAACGCCAAGCTTATCACAGTTTTCAGCTAAACTTGAAATTTCCATAAAACAAATATATCCAACCGTAAAATATAAAATTACTTCTGTTCCTAAAGAATATTTCGCTACAAATCCTACAAGCACATAAACAAGCTCCCCAAATTTCTTTGATAATCCAGCTCTCATCTTTGCACTTTGAAAGTCATTATTTCTCCATGCAATTGTTATTCCAGTTAAAACATCAAGTGTAATTAAAATAACTGGGGCTAATATTGACCAAGCAATATTTGTAAAATGTACATTTTGGATTATATCTTCCATTAATTTCCCTCCTTTCTTTTTTATAAAAAGTAAAAGAGTCAATACACCTATTGTGCAATGGCTCTTTTTACTTTTTTTATTTTTTTGTATTTATTAAATCTGATTTGTATTTCTTAAGCATTTCATTTTTAGCATAAGTTTTTGACTTACTTTTTATATCTTCTAGTTTTTCTTTACTATATAACCCTTGTTTTTCATACTTGCTATAGTAATCACTTGCAAGTTGTTCATACTCTTTTTTCATTTCTGAATTTAATGTTAATGTATATCCATTCTTTTTTAATGTATCTTGACTTGGATAAAATTGTGTGCTTTGTATTCTATCTTCATTTTCAGAATAAATAACATTTTTTCCTAATGCTTGTCTTGCTGTATCTGTTTTTTCTTGTTGTAATAATTTTATTTGTTCAGCTTTTTCTTTACCAGACATTGTTAAATCTTTCTTTATGGCTTTTATTTGTTTGTTTAAATTTGACATGTTTTTTAATGCTATTGTTATAGTTTCTAATTCTTGTTCTTCTTCCTCTGATATTGTACCACCATTTTTTAATTTTGTCAGTTCAGTTTTTCTATTATAAATCTCGTCAACACTAGAACTGTTTGAGTTTACATTGACTATAAATCTTTTTCCAACTGCGTCAGTTTCTGCTCCCATTTCTGGTTTTTGTGCTGTTGCTCCTACTTTACCTAGTCCATAGTCCATAATATTTGTTAATTGAGTTCCTAATCCTGCAAAATAACCTGAAATTATATTGTCAATTTTTGCTGGAGAATAATTAAATATTTTTCCAAGCATAATTGCTAGTTGTGAATTATAATCATAGTATTGTTCAGAATCTGGTAATTCTAAATCATAACTTTTTACAATATCTGTGTTATAGTAGAAGTCTTTGTTTATAGCATTTTCAATTAGTGGAGCTACCATGTTTGGAACTAAACCTGTTATTTGATCTGCTGGCATATTATCCATTATTGCGTTGTTTAACCATTCTCCAAGTTTTTCTCCTTCTTTACCTTCATCAATATGTCCAGTTGCTAAGTCTTGAATGTATTCTGTTAAGTTTACTATGCTTCTTAAAATTCCTTGTGGTTTCTTAAGAGTTACAACAGAATCTCCAATTTTAAATACAAAGTTATCATCTTTTTTACGTTGATTTAATTCTTGAATTTCGTCATCATCATATCCCATTCCTTTTATTGCCATAGCAAGTGCTGTTAATACCGCTATTCTCATTCCTACTTCTTTTGGATTAGCTGTTACCTTTTCTGCAAAAGTATAGGCACTTCCAACTCTAGCAGCAGAGAATGGAATTAATTGATTTATTTCTCTAGTAAGGTTTCCTGTTCTTCCAAAATCTTGCGTTGCGTCTCTTGATTCTAATGCTGCCATAATTCTTGCGTCTATTTCAGCATTACCTTTTTTCTTATATTGTTCATAATTTTTCTTAAATACTTCAAACCTTGTACTTTGTTCTGATATTTCTGGAATATACGTCATTAAATCTAATAATCTTTTTAATGGTTTAAATTTCTCATGTATTCCCATATTTTCGCTTTTATTTACTCCATAAACATCTTTCATTAAGTTTTGAGTTGATTCTCTATATTGTGATAATCTAGTTGAACTTGTTGCTCCTGTTTGTTGATATATAGTATACAGATTATTTATTTTATCAGCATAACCAGGAGAAACTTGATTGACAAAATTTCTTACAGTTTTATTGGTTGCAGCTAGAACATCTAATACTCCAAGTGCGTTATCTACTACAGGTATAAATCCTGCATTTGAGAATATTGCTGCCTGTGCTGTATCTGATATCATATTTGGTATTGCAAAACCAATGTTAGCCATTGTAGCTCCATATCTTAAAGGCATATTTAATTTTGCATTTATCTTAAGAACATTACTCATAAACTTCTTATCCATATTCATTACTGAATTAAATAATAGTTCGTCATTAAATTGTAAATATACTCTCTTACCGTTATCGTTTATAAAGCTCGTTATTAAGTTTTGTGCGTCAACTTTATTGTTTGGAGCAAATAAATCTATTGTTTTCTCTAGGTCTAAATCAACTGTATTTACTCCTTGTTTTTTTAATTCGCCTTCCCATGTGCTTAGTTTTGCTGTTCCAACCTTAACCATAGGAGCGTCAATAACATCATAAACTTTTCCTGTAACACCTACTGCCTCGCCTTGTTTATATAAAGCTTTTAATACATTATTGTTTTCTACTTGTTGTATTACGTTTGAAGAATTTGCAATAATATTTTCTAAAACATCTTTTATGTCAAGTTCTGAACCTGTCCTTTGTTTTATTATATCTGCTACTGCTCCCCTTCTTCCTACTTGGTTTCCTTTGTTTTCTAAAACCCTTTGCATAGGAACATAGAAAGCATTGCTTTCTTTTAATTTGTCTGCGACCTCTTGTGTTACTAATCTATTGTTTACTGCATATTGCATTACTCCATCTAGTGTATCATAAACTAATTTTGCAGCTTCTTGTATTTGTGTATCATTTTTAAATTGTTCTATGACTGCCTTACTATCCATACTTCTAATTCCTGTTTTTAAAGTCTTTGCTTTATAATCTACATCTCTTTTTGCTACTAGGTATGCTCTTAAATCATCAAATCTTTGTGGGTCGTTTCCAAGAATTTCTCCAATTTGATTTAATCCTGGCATTAATTTTTTTCCTTTTGTATCTATATATCCATCAGACAACATTGAAGTTACTTTATCTGTTATTCCACTTGTAAGTCTTGTTAAATAATAAGCATTTTCACTTGCCTTTAGCTGGTTTACTGTTTTTCCATTTATTTTTTGCATTGCAGTTACTCCAGATTTTAAGGCATAATCCTTATCATAAACATTACGCATAAACTCTTGTTTAATCCAATTCTTTGATAGTGGCGTTCTATCTGTTTGTTCTCCAATACTTACATTGCTTAGCGTTCTATTTCTAGGATTTTGATGTATATAGTTATAAGTTTGTTGTTGTACTTTTGATATGAACTTATCAAATGACTTGTCGTTTTGTCTAATCTTTTCTATTACGGCAATTGTTTGTGGATATTCATTTTTTGCCCTATCTGGCACAATTGCATATTCTCTTATAACTTCTGCAAATCCCTCGTCTAGTCTTATTGTTCTTGTTTCATTTTCATATCCACCTAGTTTGTCAATAGCTCTTAAAAGTTCATTTGAAATACTTTCTTTTTCTACATTTAGTCTCTTTCCAATATCAAGTGCATGTCCTGTTTCATGTAAGATACTATCCATATCTTTATATTCTCTTGTTCTTATTACATCACGATTGCCTTTATATATTGCGTATGCAGATTGTCTGAAATGTCCTTTCTTTATTCCTAATCCTAAATAATCTTCAATTAATTTATTAATATCTGTTAATTTAGTTATTGGAATGGAATCGTTCCATTTTCCGTATTTTTCAACTTTTTGTATTTCTTCTTCTATGTATGAATCTTGTCTTTCTGCATTTCTTTGAACATTATCTACTTTGTTGTTAGAAATTTTTGCAGTCCTTTTTGCAAAGCTAATATTCTCGTTATTTGATTTACTCAATACTTCTTTATCATATTGTTTAGCTCTTTTAAGATACTCTTCAAGAGTTCCTGTTTTATCTGCAGTTATAGGATTAATGTCAACTTTTATTCCTTCTATTTCAAGAGGATCTTCATTAAGAATATCAAACAAATCATCTTCTCTAATATCTCCTGAATATTCTACTACTAGATCTAAATCAGAATTACTTTTAGCATTACCTCTATTTCTACTTCCAATTATTTCAGATCCATCTATAGTAATATCTAATAAATCGTTTTCTTCAAGTTTATTTTGAATATATCTATTTACAATGTCTTTTATTTCTGATTTGGTATATCCATCTAGTCCTTGAATATTATCTTTTTGACTTCTAAGTTCCTTTATTAGTTCTCTATTTCTTTGCTGTATTTTTTCATCATAAGTAGAATTTTCTGTATCTTCAAGTTGTCTATTAGAAAATAAAGGCTGTCCATTTTGTTTGATACTATTTCTCATTTCGTCTGTTATTTTGAATCCCATTTGTTTAGATTCTGCTTTTCCATCTGCGTCTTTTAATGTTATTTCTTCTACTTTGCTATTCCATTTCTTTAAGTATTTATTTAAGTAATTTGGAATTTCTTGGTCGTAGAATAAATACATTCCATTATTGCTGTTTTCTCTAATTTCTTCATCTAAGTTAGATATAGTTCCTTCTTGCTCTTTGCTATTTATTATTTTCATAGCAAGGTCTTTCCCTAAATAATCAGCTAAATGTTCTTTTTCAATTTCTTTAGTTAGCACATTTCTCCCATCTTTATATGCAGAAATACTAACAAGAGTACCTTCTGTTTCAAAATGAGATGGTTTATAATATTCTATACTATCAATAACCTTAGATAGATTATATCTTTCCCTTTGTTGTCTTCCAGTTGTCCACGCAACTTCATCATAGCCTTGCTCTACCGCATTGTTTATCATTCTTCTTAGTACAAATTCGTGCCAGTTCTTTTTGAATGGGAATATGTCTGAAATTTTTCCTGCGTTTTCTCCATATTTTAATTCATTAAGTTCATCATTTATTCTTGTCATTTCATTATTATAGTTTTCTCTACTTTCTCTTTTTGCTTCAATAATTTCCTTGTCAGTAGCTGTACCATATTTTTCTATGTCAACCTCTCTAAGTTTATATGAAGTATTTCTAAAATTGTCTCTTATATCATTAATTATTCCTGATTGTGAAAGATTAACTGTGTATTTAATGAATTGCGTTCTATTGTCAAATCTTTTAATTATATTATCTCCTATTCTTGATATAAAAGCCATTGTAGATGGTTCATTTATATATTTTCTTATTCGTGTTTCTAAATCTTTTTTATTTGTAATATCTATATTTTGATTATCATATTGTAATGAAATACTATATACAATATCAGAAATATAATTATAATAATCTTGTTGTTCTTCATTATTAAGCTTTGACGCTATATCTTTAAAGATTATATCATCATTAACTATTTTATTTTGTATAGCATTCATTTTGTTAATCATTTTTTCTTTAATGTTTGAATAGACTTTATAGTATTTTTCATCAATTTCCATTGAGCTTTTTTCTAATGATAGTTTTTGAGATTCAAGTTCTTTTATTTTATTGTTTTGCTCTATCGTTCTATATCCTTCTTTTCTTCCTTGTTGATGTAGGTCTGATTGTATTTCATCTATGAATAGAACTTTATTTCCTTCTGTATCTTCAAAATCTTGTGTTCTTGCATGAGCTAAAACATTATTTTCTTGCCAATGTGGAGATTGGTATTTGCTAATATCAGCTAACTGTTTATTTACATTCGGTTTACTCATTCCTAAATAAGGTAAACGATAAAGTATTTCTTGATAATTAGTTCCACCTTCTAATGAATAATTTTTATATTTTGGAATTCCTATTTCATCAGCATTATCTCCATACTCATCTTCTGCCATTGACAATTCCATTTCTGCTTGATGTAGTTCATCATATAGTCCTTCAAGTTCTTGCATATCATCTTTAAATTTTTGTTCAGTAAATTCATAGATTCTTTTTGTTACTCCATTTCTATCTGTATATTCATTAATATAACTTCCATCTGGTTGCTTTTCAAAATCAGCAAAGTCTATAAGTTTTTCTAAATTTTCCGCCATATAATCTCCTACTAGACCGCTTCTTGTTCCATCTCTTCTATATGGGCTAACATCATCATCTTCATAATCAATTCCATATTTATCAAGAATATCCATTATTTCTGTCTTTTTGTTTTCTATGTCTTCTTTTATTGGAGCTGTATATGCTTCTAAATTATTCATACTTTTTCGTACAGTTTCAATATTAATCTGATTTGCTTTTATATATTCTTGTATTTGTTCTTTACTAATTTTTTCAAGCGAATGTTGTTTTAAATAATCATCTAATCCAATCCATTTTAATTCATCTTGTTTTATTCCAGAGTTTTCTATAATACCTCTTATTTGTTGTGCATTTGAAGTATTAGGCATTTTTTGTTCTATTACTTGTTCTAATTGAGAATAAAATCCGCCTTCTCCATTTTCCTCTGTGTCATATCTGTTTGAATATCTTATATCTGGATTGTCTGTTGGACTTAAGTTATCTACGTTCTTAATTTGATTAGAATTAAAAACAACAATATTATTTCTATTTGTATCAATTATTCCATCGACATTAAATTCTTGTTGAATTATCTTCAAAATTTTTTCTTTATCTTTAACTGTTTCATACAACTCTTCTTCTCTTTTTATAATATTGTCTATAACTTCACTATCTGTTGCAGGATTAACAATATTTGCATATACTGTTTTTGGATTATCGTATTCAAATTGTAATTCATTTTGCGTAAAATAAAATCCAAACCCATCTTTGTTGTCATCTCCAATAAAACTATGCTTAAACTCATTAAAATCTGCATCTGTTCCATGATGAAGCACTAACAAATTTCCGTCTTTATCTCTAACTTTGCTATCTTTAAAATAATCTTGTTGCTCTTTTGTTAGCTGTCTTCCTTGATTATCTGTTGTAACAACATTAGTATCAATTCTTTCTGATTTTTTTATAGTATTATTTTTAGATTTATTATTTTCTATTTGAATAGATTGGCTAACTCTCGCATTATTGTTTCTTGATTTAGAAGCTCTTTGTTGTCGTACATTTCCACTATTCTTTTTAACATTTTTTGTGCTTGTTCTTCCTCCTGTAGAAACTGCATTATCTCTGATATTTTTTGTGATGATATTCCTATATCTGCTAATATCACTATCAAGGCTTTTTGTGTTTCTGTTATATTTTCCATTATAACCTATCTCCTTTAAAATATTTTCTATTTTTGTTCTCGAATCAAAGTCAGAATATTTTGTTGCTCTTGCTATTATTGTAAAATTATTTCCATTCTTCTCATATAAATATGTATGATTGCCATAGCTATCAATGGTGTGTGTATCAATATGGTCTGGATAATTACTTTTCCATACTCTTAGTTCTTTAATTACTTTGTTTTTTTCTGAACTTGATTTAATGTCTTGTCCTCTTATTATACCACGTTTTATATTTATGTCAACCATATTGTTTCTTCTATTAGAATACTTTATATTATTTTCAAAATCATTTTTAAAAGTATTTTTGTTTTCAGTAATAAAATTATTCATCATTTTGCTTATTGCATTATAAACTTGTTCTTGTTGTTCTTGTGTGCCAAATATATTATAATGCGTAGAATAGTTTTCCTCAGATATATCCATAAGTAGTTGCACATATTCATCAGAAAGAGTTTTGTTCTGAATCATGTCTGCCCAATTGCTAATATCATTTGCCCAGTTTCCAAAATAATCACTTTCAATTTCTTCTATTATGTATTCTCTTGTTTCAGTTTCTGACATATCATCAAACATTGAAGTATCTTTTAGAACATTTTTATATTCTTCTATCTGATTTTTTGTAATGGTGTTATCTATAATATCATGTACTGCGTTCCATTCTGTTGATTTATTTTCTTTAAACCAATGTCCTAATTCGTGAAATGGTAAGAAATTAGATTTCTTTTTATTTTGTAAACTATTATGTTTTACAAGAATATCGTTATTTATAAATACTGCGTCTTCGGAAGTACCTCTGTTGGTTTCGTATACTCCATAATTTAATCCTGTAATTTTTTCAAATTCATTTTGAATAGTTTTTTCAGTATTTGTAAGTTTGCCTTCTTCTGCTAAAGAAATTTTAAAATCCTTTCCTAATTGTTTTTGTTGTTCTTTTTGGAATTGTTGTATACTTCTGGATAATTTTTCTTGATTAGATTCATTACTTCTTGATATTTCTTTTTCTCCTCTGGTGTTTTCTCTCTTTTCTGTTCTATTAGTTTTTTGTTGTGAATTATTGTTTCTGACATTACTATTACCCCTTTCTTGATTTTTCTTTTTCTTCATACTTCTAACTTCGTTGCCTTCAATATCAACTTGTCCTTTAATTGGTTTGTTTTCATCTATTATAGTTGCTACTTTTTTTACTGCATTATTTATATCGGTTGAAGAATATTTGCCATCTTTATTTTTCTTTATCTCTACACTATCTATTGCCTTGCTTGTTTCTCCATCATATAATACCGCTTCTAATTTGCCATTATCTTCATCAAGATAAACGTAATTATCATCTTGTAAAGTTAAATCGTATGTATCTTCCATTATGTTATCCCATTTATCTGATATTTCTTCAAGTGTATATGTTTTATTCTTGCCAAGTCCTTTTTCTATTTCATTTATGTTTGATACTTGATATTTTACTTTACTATCATAGAAGTTACTTTTTTGTGGTGTCTTATTTGCGTTATTTTCTTCATATACCCCTGTTACTTTTTCAATAGTATTCTTTATTGCCTCTGCATTATATTTTCCATTTTGGGGTACTATCGTTTCGCTCTTAACTGCATTGTCATTATTGTCATATTGACTTACTACTAAATTGTTTCCATCTTCTTCAATAGCAATATAACTTTGTGTATTTCCGTTATTATCGGAAACAACATTTAAGTCCTTTGCGTCTACTTCATTGTTCCATATATTTGCCATTTCATTTTTTGTGTATTCTTTTTGGCTTTTAAATAGGTCTGTTATGCTTTTTACATTTTCGGTAGAGTAACTTGTTGATTCGTTATCTAAATTGTCTGTATTTTTATTTTCTGTGTTTTGAACAGTATCTCTATTATTTGTTTCTAAGTCAACAGGTGTCATCTGATTTAATTGTTCCTGTGCTCCTGTTATCATAGAAATTATATTATCGGTAATAGTATAATTAGCTGTATTAACTTTGTTGTTTATATCTTTTATTTGTAAATCTGAAAGTTTATTTACTTTTTCAAGAAACTCTCCTTGTGCTTCAATAGTGGTTTCGTAAGGTGTACTATCTAACACAACCCCTGAATTTCCATCAATAACAGTATAATAATTAGTTTCATTATCTCTTACTACAACAGGTGTAACATTTAATTCTTTATTAGGATTATATATTTCTTTACCTTTTGTTGGAACTATATTTGCAAGTTCTCCTTCTGGCGTGAATCTTGAAATATAAAAGTCTTGCATTGTATCTGTTGTTTTTACTTCATTGGGATTGAAATGTATTGCAAGGTCTTCTTTGTCAATTATTTTTTGTGCTTCATTTATCCAATGTTCTGTTTCCATATCCATTTCAATATCTTTGAAACTTTCCCCACCTAATCCTAATAATCCCATTATAATAGTAGATAATGATGTTACTTTTGCTGTTTCAGTTGTATTTAACCACCATTCTTTTGAGAATACATTTGGTGTTTCTTCATTGTTTATTGTTTTATCAATAATATTATCTATATTATCTTCTATTAATTCTTCAACATTTTCTCCTATAACACCAACAATTCTATTTGCAGCCTCTTTCCCTAATGATGAATTAATTTTTTTAGAAATCAATTTATCAATTGCCTTTGATATAGAATTTTTTTGTCCTCTAGTTAAAAAGTTTGCGTCAAACATTCTCTCTGTTAAATATGAAGTATAACCTTTTGCAATTCCTGTTACAGTTGCTTGTCCTATATTATCTTTATTTTTATCTAATACCTCTTGTGCAGAACTACCACCAACAGAAATTCCTTGTGCTACTGTTCCGTTTATTCCTGTTACATAACCAATTGCTTGGTTAGTTACCATATTAGAAATAACATTGCTTATGTTTCCAGAAGTTCTTGTAAAATCATTTTCTACCTTTCCAGTAACTTTTCTTTCATAATTGGCTGTTTCATTAATATCGCTGCCAACATCACTAATTTTATTATAAATGTTATTTAAAGATTCGGCTGTATTGTCTAATCCTAATATTCTAGCATTACCTTCTAATCCTCTTACTCCAAGATTAATCAAAGTAGTAACAGTATCTACAAAACCAGAAACCGCTTGTTTTGCTCCACCATATATATTATTTAATGTTGTATCAGCCCATTCGTTAAATGATTCTACTCCACCTTTTTTTATATTTTCATTTTTCTTTTTAACTTCTTTGTTTGATTGAATATCTGACCAAGAAACAACCTGTGCATTTTTTGTTTCTTCTGGATTTGCTAAACTTATCTTTGTATCTTTATCCTTAATGGCACTTGATTGTTTTATTTCAGATGATACATTTTGACTTTGAGCTTGCTTTATTTGCTTGTCTATTTCTTGTTTAGTTTTAGTTGAGTTTTTTCTTTCAAAAGAATTATTATTAATAGCTGTTTCTTGATTATCAGAAATATTATTATTGCCGTCAATTAAATCTAAAAACATTTTTGCATTTTGTTGAGATCTTATCCTATCTTCTTCACTACCATTTGAAATTTCAATATTCTGTCTAGGATTAATAGAATTAATTATATCGTTGGCTTCATTAACTCTTTTTACAAATAATTCTTCATCTTCATTATTAGTTTTTATTTGTTGTTTATTAATGTTGGCATAATTAATTGAATTTATTGATTCGCCTATACTATTCATGTTAATTATTGACTTTGCTTCTTCTTCTCTTTTTTTCTTTTCTTCATCACTTAATATCACTCTTAACACCTCCAATTATTTCAAACTGTTTAAGTATTTTTTTCTTTCAGCTTTTGCAATGTCTTTGTCTGTTGGTTGTGTTACATTATACATTGCTGTTAAATTTGCTAAATCAGATGAAGATAATCTTCCAGAAGAATATTCTGATACCAAATAATTATATAAACCTATATTATCTGAAACTGTATATTTCTTTGTTATATCATCATAATCTGCGTATCTGTTATTTATAATATCTCTGTAGGTACTAAGACTTGTAGTTGTTGCTTTTGAACTTTTTGATGTTCCATATTTATTTGCTAAAGTGTATTCATATTCTTTTAATGTTTTGCTTTGTTGTGTTTCAAGTTCATTCTTTAATTTTGTTAATGCTACATTATTTGCGTGTTCTATTTGTGCTTGTTCTCTCATCTTAGCAAGTTCATATTCTCTTTGTTCTTTTGCTTCTCTTGCTGCTCCTGATAATGTTCCAACCCTAACTCCTAAAATAGCACTAGCTTGATTATCTGCATATCCTAATTCATCTACACGTTTCCAAGCATTATTAATTGCGTCTTGTTGTTTTTGATAATCAAACTTTTTATTTTCAAATTCTCTATCCTTGGCGTCTTTCCAATATTGGAATTGTTGATTGTCATAAGTCATAACTACTTGTGCTGTATCAGCTAATTGTCCTAAATATTCAATCCATCTGCTATGAGCTTTTTCTTCATATTGCGGAATTAACTCACTTACTATTCTTGCAACTCTTTCAGAAGTTGAAGAACTGTTTAGCACTCCACTTCCTGCAAGACTTTGTAATGTAGAATTAGCAGCATATTCTGTTGCCATTTTTAAAGCTGCGTCTTGTGTTGGATCGTATTGAAATCCTGTTCTCATCTGTGTTAACATTTCAGAAATTATTCCATTTATAGTATCAGCATAAGCACTTTGATATTGCCCCTCTACGCTATTTATATTTGCTGTTGTAGGTGTTACAATTGTAGTATTATAACTTGTCTTTTTTATACCACTAGAAGTATAATTTGCATTTGTATTTCCAACCGCTTCATTATAACTTTTATATATCTGATTAAAGTCTACAACATTATTGTTTTGATTAGTCCTTTGATATTGTTGAGGTGTAGGAGCATTATTAGCCTGTGTTTGTTGAGGTGTTGCAACTTGTAAATTTTGATTGAACTGTGCTGTTTGAGGCTGTGTTGTTCCTGCCACTTGTGGTTGAATTTGAATAGGAATTGTAATAGGACTTACTTGATTTGTTTGTGGAGCTACGTTTTGTACTCCTGTTGTTCCATTAACATTATTTTGTATAGGCTGTTGAGCTTGACCATTAGATTGTTCAATATTTGCCTGTACATTGCTTGTTGCTACTCCTGTTGTTCTACCTGTATTTAAAAAGGTATCTGCCATTTTAATTTCTCCTTTCGGTTTTTAAATAGTTGTGCAAAGAGAGAAATTATATGTTATATATACCGTTTAATTTATCTTGCCAATTATGAATTGTTGATTCTGGTGTACTTGATAAAGAAAATGTATTAATACCTATATTTTTATTTAATTCATCTTTCCAATGGTTTAGGGTATTTTCTACGGTTGGATATAATGGGTATGTTCCTTTGTTGGCAACATTTAATTGCCTTCCCCATTCTTTTAATGTTGCTGTGTTATCTCCATATTGTCTAAATCTCATCTATTATGAGTCCTATCTATTCTTTCCATACCGTATATTGTAAAATCTCCTTCTCCATAAATTTCAAAAACATAACTGTTAACATTTTGCATTTCATTTGGAATTAAAACAGGTTCTGTCTTGTTTTTTCCTTTAGGTAATATATTTTCTTTAATTAATTCTTTTCCATTGTCTGTGATTATTTTCAAGTTTACTACACCATCTAAATCATAATTAAACCATAATTTACTTAATGATTTTCTTTTACTTAATACGCCATTTTTAAATTCTTTAGTTTTAATATAAAATGGAATATCTTTTTTTGTTGTTAACCCTTCACTATTTATATATTCATCTTTCCCATAAGTTCTTATGTAAGCAAGTCCGTCTTTTCTTCCACCTGTTAATTCGTATATAACTCCATTAGATGTTAAAGCATATATTGGATTTGGTGTTTGTGAAAAATTTAAGTCTGCATAAGAATCACATATCATACTATAATCAAGTTCTTCTTCAATGTTTGTTTGCAATTCTTTAGTCCACTTTCTAAGTCTTTGGTCGAATATTAGAAAGAACTTATAATCAGGAAACCAAAAATATACCTTATCTTCACTTCCAGCTACTGAAACTTTCTTAGCTTCGTTTATTGTAATTCCTTCGATATATGTTTTTACTCCTCCTGTTAATCCATTATTACCTGTTACCTTTTCTATGTTTCTTATTGAACTTCCATCATATTCATATATAGAACGTCCATATAACCAATATAAATACGAATTGTGAACTTTAATTGTTCTTTGATCGTAACAACCTATATTGTTGTCTAATGAAACACAAGTATAAGAATCTGATAGTCCTGCTATTACATTTGAACCATAATACAAGTGCATATTCTTTTCACTAAATACAATTAATTTATCGTCAAAAGAAACTAATCCAGTTATTTGATTACAGTTAGGAACTCTATCTTCTCTTGAATTTTCTGTTGATGTCCAGTCCATAGGATTTTGTAATGCAGAAAAATATAACATATTTCCAACACTTGCCATCATTCTGTTTTTATGATAGCACATGTGTTCAAAGGTAGAAACTCCATTAGGTAAAGGTATAATTTCTGGTGTGTTCATTTGAGATAGTGGTAATTTATGTCTTGTCGGTGTTACTCCTTCTCCATATAAAACCATATATTCGCTGTTTCCATCTGCATAATAAACATGACTAAACCTGTTGCCTTGTATATTTCTTGCTATGACTGTTCCGTTCATATCTTTTAATTTATTTCCTTGTATATAAAACAAATATCTTACTCCTGCTACTCCAAAATACTGTACTTCTTCGCCTTGTAATCCTGGATTTTTCATCATAGTTCTACCTATTTTTGTTCTTGCTGCAGGGTAATAATCAAGAGAAATATTATACATATCTTGACATTCATCATCTTGTAAATTTTGAGGTGGATATATATTGTTAATTCCTCCAGCTAAATAGTTGATTTGATTATTACTTTTTACATGTATATTATCTAAATAAGTATTTTGCCACATCTTTATCTCCTCCTTAGTCTAATTGGTCTTTTTAAATCTCTAATAATAGGGTATCTTTGTTGTTGTTCATTTTTGTTTTCATTTGCTTTTTGAACTAAATTATTGTATAAAAGAATATATTCATTTGATAATTCTGTATCTGGATTATGACCAGACATTGCTATAATTGACATAACATTATACTTAACTAAATCAATATAATTGTCATCTAATTCTATGTAGTCTTCTCTTTTAGTAACCATCTTAGGTTTTTTGCGATAATATATATATATTTTTCTTACATCTATAGGAACAGGATATAAACCTATTGAGCCTTCCCTTCCATCATAATATCCATCTGTATTCATATTCTCATTGTGTAGGTATGATTTTAATTCTTTAAAATTTCCCCAATTATATGGATTTTCTTGATTTCTAGCTAAAGATGATTTTGTAACATTTTCTATCATATCAATACTACAATCTTCTGGTAAAACATAAAGTTCTTGATTTGCTCTTGTTGTAAAAGAATATTGTTCTTGTATTGCCAAATCTTTGTATATTTTTTTCATTGTTTCGTTTATCCATAAAAACAAAGTGTCATCTATGTATTCGTGAGGTAATCTTACTTGAATATCATCTAACACTTGTCCTACAGTTGTTCTACTTATTATAGCCATGGTTTCTCCTTTCCAAAAGGGTCTATATTGACGCCTTTTATTTAACTCTTATAATATACTTTGTTCCTTCTGTTCCTGTACTTAAATTTGGAATTGTAAATGTTTCAGGGTATTCATCTGGTATATTTTCTGTAATAGATTCATATAAGCTAGTATAATCTTCAACTTTTAATGTTGATCCATCACATTCTAAATAACATTCAGGAATTTCTATAGAAGCGGTTATTATTATTCCTCCTATTGGAACTATTCCTCCTTTTGGTTGCCATTCTGGAAATTGCACTATTTCAATATTTTCTATATAAGCGTCAACACTATTTCCAACAAATGTTACCTCTCCTGCTCTGAACAATTGTTGAGAATAATAATAATTTCCTTTTGGTACAAATATGTATTTTGCTCCTACACTTATTGCGTCATATATTGCTTGTTGTAATTGTAACCTATTGTCTGTCGTTCCATCTCCCACTACTCCATAATTTTGAAGCGGTACTATTCCAAATGTGTAAAAAAACATATCTTTTAATTCTTCCATTCTTAATTCATTTATCATCTATTCCACCTCCATTGTTCCTGTTTCTGGTATTCCGTTATATCCTATAAATGTTTTTCCTGTTTTAACATCTGGCTGTCCTGCAGATAATTGTAATGAATTTGTGTTATAGAATAATTTATTCTTATATCTAATTCCAACTATATTATTTGTATCAACTATAAAGTCAATTCTTCTAAACTGTGTTAATTCCTCATAAGATAGAGAACAAACAAACGTATTGTAATCATAATCATAATTAATATAAAAAGCTGTTGTAACATATGATGAAGATGTTGTTAAATTTAAATCAAGTGTACTATCTGCAGTTATTTCAGCTCCATCTGGTAAAGAATATAAATTTACTTTATATGTCTTTAATTTTAAAGTTTGGTTATTTATATAAAATACTATCAGTAAGTCTCCATACTCAAAGATAGCTTCTATGTATAGATTTGTTATATCAGAAAATGAGACTGTTTTATGTGTAGTTTTATTCCCATAATCATCATAAGATACGATTGAAATAGTTCCAGTAGAAGACACATTTGCTTCAACAAAATATTTATTCTGTGCATTATAAGTTCTTGAATTCTGTGCTGTTTCTATTTTTTTAAACTTTACTTGATAATTATGTTCTGGATCAATTTTGACTACTACTTTTTTACGACTATATAGATATTGATTATAAATATACTGGTCATCAGGTGTCATAATTAAATCAGTTCCACTCGCACCTTCGTGTTCTACTCCTGACATTTGTTGCCTATCTTCAAACACTAATATATTATTGTATATTTTTCCAGGGAAAAAATCTACCGAAGAACCTCCTAAATATGCTGGCGTAAAGAAAAGAAAAAATCTATTAGTTGTTAAATTGCTAGTTATTATATCGCAACCACTCCAAATAAAATGGTCTCCTGGTGTATATGAATAAAATTCATCATTAAGTTCTAAAATACTTTCTCTCTCATATTCTCTTCCAATTACTCCATTTTCTCTTAAATGATATGTATAAACGTACAATTTATAATGAGTAATATTATTAGATGTTTCTGTGTCTGTTGTACTATATGATATAACTATATATAAATAACACTTTTTAGGATCAGAATGTACTCCGCCTGCACTAAATCCAATGCTTTGAACCCTCCAACTATTGTCTAGCCCTAATTCTTCAAAAGTATATCTATATTTTTTATATGTTGTTTGTTCTTGCATATTTGTTGTTGCACATACATATAGTCCATTTTCTCCTATAGGATAGCTTTCAATATATTTTGTATTTGAATCATTGTTCAAATAGGTTGCTCTTACACAATATTTTAAATCTTTACTAAATCCTTTTTTTATTGTTGATATCTTTTCATTTGTTAGAGGATCTTTTTCCATATTATTTAGTAAATGATAATTTAAATTATCTGCACTTATTCCATGTATTTCTTCTACATCATCATTTTCCATTGTGCCTACAAGTAATTGTCCTCTTGCATACGCTGTTTTTCCATAAGCTATGTCTGCTTCCGTTGCTGTTGCACCGCTTGTATCTGTTCCATAAGTTGGATATCCTTCCTCAGGTTGAGCAATTAAAGTTCCATATATCTTTTGTCCTTTAGCGTATGCTGTTTTTCCTAGTAAAATATCATTTGCTGTAGCTGTAGCGTCGCCTGTGTTTACAAAGTTTTCATCATAATCTCCGCCTCCGCCACCACCTGTTTGTATATTTCTTATATTTGTTGCCATGGTATCAAAAGTATCACTAGCAGAGGTTGAAACTCCTTTGTCAGTAATAGCCCCTGCTATCTTGCTTTTTCCACTACTGACAGATTGAAAAAGTTGTTGGGTTATATTGTTTAAATTCGTAATTGACTGTCCAACATCATCAAAATTTGCATTCACATCTGATACAACTGCTTCTATTTGTGTATCTGTATAGTTTTGTTGATTAGTTAAACCAGTATTTATAATGTTTGTTAAATTTACGTTTAAAGCCTGCAAATCTGTTAATTTTGCAAAATTAGAAAAGTCTTGGCTGTTAATCATTAAATCTGTATATGCTTTTGCTTGCTGTAACATTGATAAATCTTGTGTATCTAAATATTCTTTCAAAGCTAATCTGATTCTTTCAACATATTCTTGAACATATTTTTTAGTTGCGTATTCATCTGCTGCTATTCCACCTAGATGTAAAGAATCATTTGCTAGGTTAGAATCAGTTTTTCCACCGCTATTTGAAGTATATTTGCTTATTTCTTCACTTGCTCTTGCCATATTAATTCTCCTTTCGTTATTTAAAAATAAGGGAAACAAAGTTAATTGCTTCCCTTTATATTGTCATTCTATCCATTTATTCCTTTAGAACCAACTAAACCTCTCCAATCACAATATCCTACATCAAATCTTGTATATCCATACATATTGTAGTCCATTTGATCTTCAATTTTTTGAGAACCAAATATAGGTTCTTCTCTCCTTAAGAATAATAAGTTGTCAAAACTATCATCTTGTATAAACCAAGGTTTTGTTGCTCCTGTTGAGTCTGATAAATAATCCCATACTACAACCTCTAAGTTAGGAATTGTATTAATATCATTATTGTTTGTTCCACTTTGTAGAATAGAATTAACAATTGCTTTTGCAACAAACTCTAACTCTGGACAAACAACTAATCTTTTTGCATGAGCAGATATTACTATTCCTGCTTCGTCTTTTTGTTGTCTCATTAATGTCATAGCATTTTTTAAGTTTTCATCTGTCAAAGCTCCCTCAATTAAGTTTGAACATGTTGAACTTGAATTTATTAGAGGGTGGTCTGTAGCAAATAGTGCTTTACCATCATAACCTACGTTAGAGAATCCACCTGTTATAACTCCTGCTGATTCTGTTTCTTCTGTAGCTCTTAATCCTCTACCTAGTCCTTTTGCAGAACCGCCGTTACCAATACCTTTCATAACATTATATAAATCATCTTGTACTAATTCCCAAGTTAATTGGTAAGCCTTATCATATCTTTTTGCCTCGAAAGAAGCTACATTTCCTTGGTCAAATTTGTCATGATTGAATTTGCTTCCTTCTGTATTTTGTTGCCATAATCCAAATGCTCCTAAATGTGGGTAGCTTTGTGATTTTGCGTTCATTTTTTCAACTTTAAATAATTTTTTGTACACCATTGGTACTTCATTGTAAGACTCAAAGAATACTTTTTTGTGAACTGGTGTTAATAGTTCAGCAAAATTATTTCTTGTCATCATTGCTGCTGTTGTTGGCATAATAATCATCTCCTATATTTTTATTTGTGCAATATAGGAAATAAACAACTCTTATTTTTTCTTAGTTGCATTGTACTTATTATAATCCTTAACATTATCCATATCACGAATAGCAACATATTCTTCAACTGACATTCCAACTGCGGCTGCCATTGCTTTTTCTTCTGCTGTAGCTTTTACTTTAGTTTTAGAATTTGCAATCGCTCCATTATTGTTATTGTAATTTCCAAGTATGTCTTTTCTAGCTTGATTGTTTTGCAATCTTGCTTCTACTTTTCGTTCAATTTCAGACTTAGTGTCTTGTGTTTTAGATTTATCATAAGTTGCTGCATAATAGCTTTGCTCAATGGTTAAGCCTTTATCCATAAAGTCTTTAATCTCATCAGCATAATCTATTATGTCTTCAAACCCTTCTTCTTTACTTTTTTTAGTTAAAGCATTATCGAACCTTACATCTGCTAATTCTTTAGCAAGGTTGGAATTGCTGTTTTGCTTTTTATCTATTGCTGCAGCAATTGACTTAGCAATACTTTCGTCAACTCCATTTTCAATTAATTCTTCAACTGTGGTCTTTTCAGGAACTTTGTTTGCTTCTTCAAGGGCTTTTATTCTAGCTTCAAGTTTCTTGTTTTCCTTTTCCGCAATTTTACGAAGCTTACGTTCGTAATTAATTCCTTTCTTAAGACTTTCTGTTTGTGGGTCATCTGCTTGCTTTTGTGCAGGTTTTGTGTCTGTTTCTGTTTCTTGTGTTGTTTCTGTTTCAGTTTCTTCCTCTACAATTGGTAAAGCAATACCCTCTTGTTCTAAATCGACTGTTCCTAGTTCGATTCCTTCTTGTTCATTTTCCATGTTGTCTCCTTTCCCATTTTTAGCCAGGTTTTGTCCTCTAATGATTTTTAGCCAGGTTT
>AUXO010548762.1_pt1 | contig 33363 bp, 56 predicted proteins | sample 768731 | NCBI WGS metagenome assembly AUXO01 (sample SAMN02715735, study PRJNA202380) | gut metagenome | biome: sheep rumen | host: Ovis aries | place: New Zealand: Palmerston North
TACCAGTCTGCAGTTATCCTTATATCATCCTGTCCTTCAAGGGATGGGACAGAGACTTCGGCCTTCCCCCAACCATATTCTACGCTGGACATCCTGTATACGGAAAGAACCTCTATAGAGTCCCTGGCCATATCCTCTACGGCCCTGTCCATTATCCTGTCCAGAACGGAGTGTGTTCCTTCCTTCATGATATCCTTCCTATCATTCCATGTTCCATCCATGTCGATACTTCCTTTCATATAGTATAGGGAATTAGTCTCTACTGGATACCCCTATGATGAATGATTCCCCTCGGTCAGTTCTGGAATTCCACCGAAACGGATACGTGACCATATCCCATCTTTCTCTCGGTCCTTGCTGCCCTATCGAGCGCTCTCAGGAACACCCTTGTCCTGTAGGACCTTCGTCCATCCACATAGACACAGAAGAAATGATGTGTTCCTACCTGGGGGACTTCCCAGCATTCCCTTGATATTCTGAAATTGTGCACTCTCAACATGTCCATCTCCTTAGGTGTTTCCCTCTATGACTGTATGATACCATATCTGGTAGGGAATGTCAATGTCCTCTGAGTTCGGTCAGTACCGACTGTGGGTATCTGCTCTTCAGGAGTTCCATGACTTCCTTTCTGCGCTTCCTTGGGAATGTGATGTACTCCTTGTAATCGAACTGTCTGTATCCTCCCTTGTTCCTCTTCTGGCCGTCCCATACCCATACCTGTCGGCCAATGATCTCTGATTCATATCTTTCAGGGCTGAAGTCCTCGACACCCTTCTGCTTCAAGGTGCCATCGAGGTAGTATTCTCTATAGGTCTTTGCAATCTGGGTAACATGGTCCCTACCCTTTTCGTCTGTGGTCTTCCAGACCTCGTCAGTCTTCCCATAAAGCTTGACAGTGTTTCCAATCATCTCCATTCTTGAATCCTCCTTGGTCCTTCCAACTTTACAATCCTATCTTACCATATATATGATATGATGTCAATGGAAAAGTCACATACCCTTGTACCTCTTGAGTCCATACCTTGCAAGACCCTTGTCCGTTTCCGAGGAAGTGTAGACCTTCTCTCCATTCGGCTTGGTGATGCATCTCTTTCTGTTCCCTAATCTGTCCTCGAACCATCTGCTTGTCCTGCAGGGCTCTCCTTCGGTTGTAACTATCTCCACGTTCTCCCAGACTGTCGCATTTCTGTCAATTGAAAGGATTCCCTTCATGAACTCGTTGGCTTCTACGTTCTGGAATGCCTCGATTGCTTCCGAGAGAAGTGAGCAGTACGCTCTGTGCTGACAGGTCCCACACTGCCTGTTGTTGTTACTATGACAGCTATTGAGTGACTTCTCAAGTCTCTGGGCCTCTCTCTGGGGTCTTTCGGCCTCTCTTCTGAGTTCCTCTGCTTCCTTTTCGGCCTGTTTCCTTGCCCTTCTCAGAGCATTTCTTTCATTGGCCCCGGCATTCTCCTCTGCAGTACGCCTCCTGACCTGTACCTTTCCTGTCCCGTGACACTTGTAGCAGATTCCCTGGTCAACTGGGGAAATCCATCTTTGTCCGTTGAGAACTCCAATGGCGTATGTACCATGACCACCACACCTATCACATTCGGTCCAGACCAGTTCACTCATCTTCGAATCCCTCCGTATCTGTGTATATACTATCGCAGAGAGTCCTCTTTGTCAATAGTCAATCAGGGGAGAGCAGTACAATCCTCTGTAGAAGGGATATCAGTGAAGATGGATGACATCGAAGTAGTTGAATCCCCTTCCCCTGAGAATCTCTATTTCCCTGTCAAAGGAGTCATCGGTCTCATGGCACTTCCTGAACCCACAATCCCATCTGCAGGATGTCCTTCCATGTTCATCCATTCTGTAAGCGGTCACTATGTAATGCCTTATTCCCTTCTCCTTCATACTGTTGTATATCTCAAGTCTGAGACTTGAAATCATATCAGGCATCTTCTTCTGTTCCATGGCCCCCTCCTGTTCTCTCATAGGTCTCCTTCAATCTCTACCAGTGGGGATGCTCCTGGAAGAATCACATCGATGCTGCTGAGACTTCCATCATCAAGATAGTACGCTCTCATCAGCTGGATGAATCCGTTTCCCATGACCATCCCCTCATCATAGATTCTTTTCCCTTCGGAGATATCGTATCCAGAGTAGAGCAGCTCATATCCTCTTCTATCGGAAAAAGCCCTTATGACTTCGATTCTGATTTCCATTCCCATCTCCTCCGTATTGATATGATATCATATGATGCTCCTGACTGTCAATACTCCATCAGTGGATCTTATCGACTAATTCACCATAGAGAGAGGAGACACCAGATGATTCTTTCAATACCGGTAGTGGAGAACATAGCCTCGGTCTTCAAGTACAACTATGAGAAGAAGGGGAAGGACATGATATCTGCTGCCATGTCGGTTCTCAAGATAATGGATTTTGAATACAGGGGAGGAAAACTCCTCTATGATGAAAAGGAAATAGAAGAGTATGACAATCTGAAGGTATCCTTCAGGATAACCCCTGTGACCATGACTCCCTTTGATGAGGATTGCGTGAGGACGGTACTGAACAATATGGGCGAGCAGTCGGTGGTTCTCTCCCCCATCATGGACTGCATAGGATGGTCCATATACAAAGAGGCCTCCGGATATGGGTTGAAGTTCATCGGAGGCTCTTCCTATGAGGTATGGCGTGAGCCCGGTATCCCCTGGGACATGGATGTCGACAGGGAACAGCTGAACTGGAAGGAAGGTGACGACTGGGCAGATGGAATCGACTTCAATAGGGATAGACCCTCTAACTGGCTGGAGTGAGGATGCGTATGGAATACGGATATCTGAAGGAATCCACCTTCAATGACTATGTGAGATACTGGGTAGATGGTGATGACCTTGATTCAATAAGGAACCTTCATTCTGCCCCTTTCTACAAGAGGATACTGTCGTCTCCCATCCATGATGTTCTGTATCGATATATTGACAATTCAGAAGATGACCCTTCCAACTACGACAGTGTATTCTACACATCTCCGATAGGGAGCAGCATAGTTCTTGACCTCATGTCGACCACTACCAGCAACCCCAGACAGGCATGGGATGAGTGGTATACCCCTGGAACCGATGTGATAAGGATAGAGGGTGCAAGAGGTATAGATGTACAGGATTATGGTGGCAACAAGTTTCCTTGGGAAAAGGAAATACTCACTTGTGGAGAATTTGTGGTCACTGGAAGAAAGAAAGAAAGACTCAAGGGGACAAGATACAATCTCATTACCCTTGAGTACATAGGAGATACAGATAGACAGAAAGAAGTGCTTATGGAACTTACAAAGAACAAGCTGGACTCCAACAGGACATCCAACAGGTCATTCAGAGGTCTTGCTTCTGAGGTAGGTAAGTCTGCTCATCACTGATGGGCCTTAGGGAGAGGCTGTCACCTACAAAGTAGTTGCAGGATGTGATGCACCCAAAATCATTGTTCATATTGCATTCCGTCCTATGGATACATGATAGACATATTTTGAATGATACAGAAGTATTGAAGGCGTTGTATCCTTCACAGTATTTTCCGTAATCCATCAATTCCGCCAGATTGAGATTTGCTTCTTCAAATGTCATTTTTCTACGTTATCCTATTCAGATAAGTATCTTATCTTCTTTCCCCTATTACTATTTCCAGCCACATACTCTATATGTAGTATGGATTCTATATATCCTGTTATTCTCAACCTTGAATCTATCATAATCAAAGTCAGAAGCGCTGTATTCTGAGTATCCAGTAGAAATATCATTCAGGATATCTACAACATCATCAAGGCTTACCTCCATCTTTTTATTGATGGGTTCTATATTTACATATTTCTTGAAAGTAGGAAAAGAAATATAGTTATTATCTACAATATTTTTCAGCTCTTCCTTTTCAAAAACTTCATTACCACTATTCTTGATTTCCTCAAGAACATTTTCAATAGCTATTCTAGTGAATTCCTTCATATAATATCTCCCTATACTCATATATATATACCATATATAGGATGTTGTGTCAACAAAAAAATAAAGGAAACAACATTGTGATTTCTCTATTCTAATAGAGTTCAAGATTAGAAATCTTGATTCTTTTCAAGCAGCCAAGGAGAATCGAACTCCCATCCTGACCTTGGAAGGGTCTAATAATGACCATTATACTATGGCTGCAAAATTACAGAGAGTCAGGGATTCGAACTCTGGGTAGGTTGCCCTGCACTTGTTTTCAAGACAAGCTCCATAAGCCACTCGGTCAACTCTCTATGCTCGGAAAGAGAGGGATTCGAACCCTCGGGACCCTTGCGAGTCCTCCTCCTTAGCAGGGAGGTGCCGTAGGCCTCTTGGCTATCTTTCCATTCATGAGTCGTAGCGTCATTCCCCATATTGCTGAAGATCTTCCATTTCCTCTATGAGGATAGTCAGTTCAATCAGCTTATCCTCGATGGTGGAGAGTCTGTTCTCCTCAAAGGATTCCCTGTCCTCTCCCCATGTGGTTCCATGCTCGCGGAATACTCTTATCTGATAGATGGCGTCTTTTATGGACTCTATTATGGATTCTATCGACCTGTAGAACAATTCTATTCCCCCTTGATGGAAGCCTTTCTTACGGACTTCACCCACTCCCTGTAGTAGTCTGTTCCTTCCTTCAATCTTTTTCTTCTCTCCTCTTCCTGCTGTTCCGTAAGAAGGTGGGTACAGCTGTATTCCCACAGATGCTTGAGAGTCTTTCCTTCCACCATCGACACATACTCCAGGTTGTCTCTGTAATCAGGATTCCATCCGTAATCCCTTTCAAGTTCCTCACTGAGAGAATCAATGGATTCGGAGAAGATGCTGAATGGGATGCTGAACTTGAAGTTCCTGAAACTCGTGAAGAAGTCCTCCGAAAGAGCCTCGTCCTTTACCTTGGTCTCGGAGTCCATCAGATTGAACTTCCCATCTCCTTCCTGCTGGTAATAGTAGAAAGTTGTCCTCTGTGCCGAAGGGTCGGATACCCCGAAAATGAACGACTCCTGATTGTACTTCTTTGGTCCGAACAAGTACTTGCAGAGGTCAAGATTGATATTGGCCATCACATAGGAGTTCTCCTCATTCCCATATTTCCCCTTTACCCTGTGGAAATGTACCCTGTGTCTCCTGAGGTAGGATTCGAACTCCTCCCTTCTCTTCATGTTCTCCTCATCGGTCAGTGCCTCGGCCATGGGGTTCTCAGGAGTGGCAATGCAGAACGTGAATACATTGTTCTTCACTCCATAGAGAGTCTTCTTCAGTTTGGTCACCTCGGAGGTCTCGTTCAGTCTTTTCATTGGGATATGTTCTCCTTCTATATGTATAGTATAAATTCCAATTTTTCTCTGCCATGAAAAAAGGGATACCCTGATTGAGTATCCCATGGAGGCCTGTTGCAGCAGTTCTATTTCAGAGATGACCTGGCGTCGGAATCGAAGATGGCATCCGAGAACCCTTCAGCAGTTTCGGCCGACAGCCCTTCCTTGACCAGTACCTCCACCAGTCTCCCCCTGTCGATTCCGATGTTCAGAAGTATCTTCTTCACCTTTGACTTGCTGAGTCCAATTCTGGGAAGGATGGCATCCAGAAGCTTGGAGATGTCGGTATTCTCCAGAGCGCTTGCAAGTATCTTCTTGATGACCTTCATGTCGAGGAAGAACTGGATGAGGAAGAACAGCACCGAATAGAGTGCTATGTTCATGAGAGTACTGGAGAACAGAGGGTAGGACAGCCCTGCAATGCAGGTCAGTACAGAGAATCCTACAGAGAGGACTCCTCCAACAACCCAGTTCTCAGGAGCGCCTGCCTTTCCCTTTCTGATTGTCTTCTTGTAGAACTCCACAAGAGAGGATATTCCGAACGCCGATAGAAGCGCAACGATTACAAATGATAAAAGTGTCATTAAATGATTCTCCTTCTTGAAAAATATTTCAAATACTTCAATCTATTATACGCCTTTTCATCTACCATATTAGTGCAGGTGAAGGCATTATCGACCGATTCTGCACATCATGAACAGGTCCCCCCAGAATCCCATTTAATATCTGGAAGGAGTTCCTTCTTCATCATCAACTTCCTGTACTCTGTATCTGTATCCTCCACAGCCGAGCTCATGGGTGCCGTGTACCCAGGGTACCCACCAGTACCACTACTGTAATTGGGGTACCCACAGTAGATTACCCCATTATTAGGGTACTCATCAGAGTAAGGGTACCAATACCAATAAGGGTATCTCGGGATATTCTCTGCAGGAGGAGTATCTACAACAGGGGTCTTGGTGTCGGAAGGTCTCTTTCCTTCTGTATCAGAGCTGCCGATACAGGCCTTGGAGACCTGTCTTCCGGATATTTCCCTTACTGCAAATTCCATGAAGGACTCTGCATCCTCGATGATGACATATCTGCAGTCCCTTTCAATCTGTCCATAGAGGAATTCCATATATGTAACAGGTTCCGGTATGTTCAACCCCATATTTTCTGCAATGGTCATATACTCCCTTTTCAGGAGTTCCGACCTGCAGAGGATGGTACCTCCCTCTCTAAAGGAAAGCTCCACAAGATATTCGGACCTGTTCTCTGGATTCATCGGTATCAAAGTCATGATATTATTATAATGTTCTGCTGTTCTGTCTGCAGAGGAAATCTGCTCACTAACTGGAGAGGAGAATATCATCGACAATGCTTACAGTAAGAGAATGCGCACAGATAGAGTCCTCTTCATGGAGAAGAGAACATGGATGGCCTGAATGGATGAAACTGGATACCGACAGGTATGATACGGAATTCTTCATACACAGGATGGAAGATGGATGTGTGGTCATAAGTTTCCACAATTCCAATTCTGCAACGGACTGGAAGAACAACTTCATGTTCTTCAGCAAGGCATACAAGGATTGCGATATTCCATTCTATGTACATAGGGGATTCCTCAGGGCATGGAAGGAAGTAAGGGACTACATAGAGGAGAAGGTAAAGGAACTGGAACCTACAGAGATATGCGTAACGGGTCATTCCTATGGTGGCGCCATGAGCGACCTCTGTACGGAGGATATGGCCTATCTGTTTCCCAATACGAAAATAAGGAACGTTACCTTCGGAGGTCCCAGGGTCATATGGGGATACAGGAACTGGAAGAAACTGAAGAAGAGATGGAACAGCGACATGGTGGAGAGCATAAAGCTGAAGAACGGGAGCGACATCGTTCCTGCAGTTCCTCTCATGTCATTCGGATTCCATCATGTAGGGGAACTCACTCACATAGGGCAGCCCATAAGATGGTGGAGATACCTTAGGCCAGATATATACCATCCAATAAGCAGTTACAAGGAAGTCCTTGACAGACTGGAAAGCAGATAGAAGAACAGAAAAGGGGAACACAAGTTCCCTTTTTTCTATGTTCTATCTTTCTCGACCGCTGAGCTATCATCAATAGATGAAGAAGGTCTGCCCATTGCGCTTTCCCCTGATATGAGACTATATGTCATTGCGCATCCATTCATCATCAGGATACCTATTACCATGGACAGAATAATCATCTTCTTCAATGCAGTACCTCATCCATTAGAAAGTGTCCACAGGAGATATCCCCCATGACACCTTATATCATACATCTTTCTTTAGTGGTAGTCAATACCTGAACGATGAATTTGCCAGCATTTGATTCTTTGCAGATGAAAAGAAAAAGATATGGGGTGGCTAGCCACCCCATATCCGATGTTCATGGATGCACATCTGTTATCATTTTCCATGACACTACTTCCACAGCAATCTTCTGTAGAGTAATCGGTACATGGAAAGATGAAGAGCGCCATATGGGTGCTGCCCCCACCTGTACCGGCTTGGGAAGCCGGCGCCTGACTGCTAGGCTAATGACGCATTGTATCATGGGAGGACTGGGGTTTGAACCCAGGACCTACGGGTTATGAGTCCGCAGCTCTGACCACTGAGCTACCCTCCCTATGAGGAATCATCTCTGATTTCCTACTCCTCTAGTATAAGCTCTATCGAATCGGATTGTCAATATTTTTTCGGAAATCATCGATTATTTTTCTTTTTCAGAAAAGGGAGACCCCAATGAGGTCTCCCCATTATCACAGGAATGATGAATAATCAGGTACTGGATGTAACAGTAAGAGTTACAAGAGACTCATAGTCTCCCAGTTCTGCAGACAGATTTCCCTCATATGTGACAGTGAATGTTCCAATGGTCTTCTCGTCCGTACTCTGGGTAGCAGACACGAATTTCCCATCGTAGGCCGCCGTCATGGGGTTTCCACTGGTGAGGGTCACATTGGTGAGAGTGCCTGCTGCTATGGTGCTCACAGTAGCATTGAACTTCCTCGTATCTGGTGCACTGGCGTAGTTCCCTACTGTGATTCCTGTAGCATTATCCGAAGAGTCTCTTACCATTACCAGAGGAGTGGATGCGACAGAGAGACTGTACGATGCCTTTATCCTCGACCTCTGGGTCTGCAATATAGAGAATCCTATTGCTGCATTTTCTCCATCCACCAGCTTCTGATTCAGTTCCGATGTGATGGCAGCCGACTCAGTGGTGATATCACCTCCTGAAGTCTCTGCATAGTCCTTGACATTGGACTGTACTCCACTCGTGGTCGCGAGAGCAAATCTGGGGGCTTCTGGCTCTATATCCAGGGTGATGAGTATGTCGGCTGTTCCTGTGGCCTTTCCTGCATCCTCGGCGTAAAGAGCAGCTGGCAGAATGATGAATACCATCATCAGAATGAGTATCATGAATTTTTTCATTATGGTCTTGTTCTCCTATTCAATTTCTATTCCATTGTCACGGTCATCGTAATGGTGGAATAGTATGTATCTGGGTCCACAGTGATGTCCTTTCCATACTTTACTGTATAGGACGCTATATTCCCACTTTTATTCTGTATCTTCTTCCCCTTGAAGTCTGCAATGACTCCATCCTTCATTAGGATTTCATCACTGGAGAAGGAAGTATCGATCATCTCTATGGATGAGGATTCTACAGGTATGGTGCTGTCGGTAGGGATGCCATTCCTGTTCACCTTTCCATCCTTGTTTGCAAGAGGAGTAGCAGAGAACCCTATCCTGAAATCCCTCTGGGTCTTTATATAGGAACCTTCCTTTGGGGTTACATAACAATGGAATGTCACGGAGATGTCCTCATTTCCGATATCCTTCCCTGTATCCACGGAGGTTGAAATCGAATTGTATTCGGAATCTGCAACGACATCATTGGATATGTCGAAGAGAGAGGTATCCCTATTGGTATAGGAATCTTCATACACCAGCCTGAAGGCCGGAAGTACCTCATCTACGGTCGTTCTTATCATTATACTGTGGGTCTCTACGGGAGTTGCATTCAGCATCCCCAATAGAATGACCATTGCCACCATAAATACAGAAATCTTCTTCATTGTTCTTACTCCTATATGCATCCTTGAATTATTAGTGGATTTTGACTCATGAGGATATGTCATTTGACATATCTTGAGAGTCAATTCCTTCTGAATATATTATAAGCCCCATATAAGCTCCTAACCATCAATCAGGTAATACTGCAAATTAATGTAATTATGCATCAAAAAGAGGGATAGATTGCCCATTGTAGGATCTGGTCATTATCCTGAAGGATATTATGTTCCCCTCCCATATGGCAGACCTTCTGGTCTTCTCCATGTCCACTCCCATATCAGGAGGTATCACATGTGCCAGATGGTTCTTCATGGTATAGTCCACTTCCACGTTGTCATCGAATTCGAACCTTACCACATTTCCCTTTACAGAACTTCTGATTATGGGGGTATCAGGATTCCTTGAATTGTATGACCTCATCCATCTCTCTGCTGCAGTCTCGTTGAAGGAGTTGTCCGTGTAGTCCCGGGACAGGCTGTAGTCCACGTAGATGGGTTCATCCTGGTCATGAAAGGATATGGCCACCATCCTACCCCCTTCCAGTTTCTGTATCTTGAGGTAGATGTACATCCTTGGTCTGTCTATGGAAAGTTCGCAGATATAGAGGTCATCATCCATACCCCTGTAGTTCCTTGATATGTTCTTCACTACCCCTATGACACTCTCGGAATCGAGATAGTACTTTATGACCTTGATTGCTACAGGCTCCGTTATCCTGTTCCTTACAAGGAAATCCACGTTCACATTCCTGTCGAGGATGGAGAACTTCCCCTCGGATATGCACTTCATCACATCCCTGACGAATGCCTTCCTGTCGTCATCTGAAAGGTGTCTTCTGGCCATTATCCTTGATTCTCCGAGATACAGATATCCCTCTTCCATGTTCCTTCTCATGATGTATTTAGTCCCCTTCAGGCATGATAAAAGAGTAGCAGACCCCTGGGACTCCTGGCTGACTCGTCCATACATTCAGACCCTTAAGAAGGTCTTGGTGGGCTGCTACTCTTGGTATGAGAGGGCAATGGACTAATCCATCAGTTCCTACCAGTGAAGGAACTTCTTACCCTCTCTACTCCTATAATATAACATATCCTGCAGGGTATGTCAATATATGTCGATATATGATATGCCTATAATCAGAGGATGTGGCTTTTCAGTCTTCCAGAGAATCTGCCCCTACCTCTACTGACCTGACATATCTTTCATTGGTCTTCCTGTTCCTGAATCTGATATCCATCTTGAGACCATCTGAAGTCTCCTTGATACTGAGAACTGCACCAGTTGGATGGTAATCCTCATTATCATGCTGATAGTTGGTCCAGAGGTCTCCATTGACAACATAGTTCTCATCATTCCACCCATTGAAGCACCATCTGTCATTGGTGACTGCTACAGAGAGAGGCCCGTTGCCATAGTCCTTTTCAAATACCAGATACTCACTCTGTCTTTCTCTCTGGGCGTATCCACTGTCTGTGGATCCAGTGGTATATCTGTCGTACTCTACAGGGGTAACGTTCTCATATCCGTGAGCTCTGAAGAAGTTGATGAGGTCTCTGTTGGTCATATCTCTTGTCTCCTTACAGTATAAATATACTACATAGGGTAGGAATTGTCAATGGAATTATCCAGGAATAGCGCAGATGGGATTCGAACCCATACTTTGGAAATTTTGAGTCTCTTGGCTCTACCTGTTGGCCTACTGCGCCATATGGACGAATATCTGAATATAGACACCCATAGGGGGATAAAGATATCTATGGCACCTGTGAATCCTGTGAATATCGGATTCTAGGATGGGTCCATCTTCTCCTCTACGGATACCATATTGATGGGGAGTTCATCTTCAGGAAGAGCATCCTTTTCCTTGCAGTTTATCTCCTTCATCCTGTGGAGTACCTCGTCAAGTCTATCTATTATTTCCTCATCCTCCTCATACAGTGAATATATCCAGTGTATGAATTCATGGGTCTTGGAGTTCATGCAGACGAATCTGTCATCATCCGAAATGTCCGTGTAATGGGATCTGTCAAGGTCCATATGGTGGAGAGACCACCCCTTGGCGAGATGCCTTCCTGTGATGTAGTCAAGGTCACCTGACTCCCTTTTCATTCTCTTTCTGAACTTCTGCCAGGCAGAGGTGCTTCTGAACGATGTCTTGTACTGCTGGGCGTTCTTCCTTCTTGGAGGTCTCTTCTCCGAGTTGGAATTCAGTGAATCCCTTGCTCTAGATTTCGCCATATACAGAAATAAGTATCATTCCTGTGCAGTACTCAGTACATGGGGATTGCAGGAATCATTCCTCTCTGACGAAATCCTTGGGATACATGGATATGGACTGGGAGAGTACCTGACCCTCCTCATCCTCTTCCCAGTAGAAATTGAGAGTCCTGCATATGAACTTCACAGCATCATCTATGGCCTCTCCATCGAAGAGACTGTTCTCGTAGAAGGATACCATGTACTCGTCTATGATTTCGGGCATCTCCTCTATCTCCCTGTCCCTGAGCGCTCCGTAAAGGGAAGCAGCAAAATACATCTGCTGGATGGAAAAGGTATCCGTCATATCATTATTCACCCTTTCCCGCATCCTGTCCAGTATCTTCTGGAACATACTATCAATATGCTGTGTGTAGTGACCCGTTATCAAATTCTCCATTCACCTTTTAGTTTATCATCTCCTATGGAGGAGTGTACCTCGGAATCTCGTTCCTATAATCTTCAATGCCCTCGGATGGACAGTGGATGCTGCTGAGATGTCATTCATTCCTGGCTTCTCCTTCGGAAGCTGTCTTCTCATTGAAGTCCAATGGTCTCATCGGACAGTGGAGGCCTCTTCCTTCATAGGGGTCATCTATGACCACATCCCCATCAAGAGAGCATCCATAGACATATCTGTAATTGTAATCATATTTCTCAACGAATCTGCAATCAGCACATCGTGAGGGCATATCCATATTCAGCCTTGCGTATACCATTCGTCACCCTTTTCATCCCTCACCTTCTTTATTGTTCCGAACAGACTCCGAGCATCTATCATAAGATATCTTGCATACTCAAGTATGTTGAAAAGAGCAGAGTACGCTCCGTTTCCAGTTCTGTCCTTCAGTAGATCTACTCCATTGGATATCTGTGCCGTCAATCTGATGGCCCTCGTCAGATGCTCTACCAACTCGTTCTCTGCAGTTTCAAGTACTTCTTTTGAAATATGCTCCTGCATCTCTGTGCCTCCTCTACAATCACATGTATACATCAATATAGGACTCCTTCACTAACATGATCAAGGATTATCCTCGCCCCCCCTCTTCTCCCTGCAGATTCAGAATCTGTTCGATTAGCTCTCTTCCTCTCCGAATACTTCTTCTGTAGTGTCCCGTAAGTCCTCGAGCATGAACTCTATGTGCCTAACTGCGCTGACCATATCCCCAAGCTCGGTCCTCTCCAGCTTGTCGACTTAACGTATAATACGATTGAATTGATATATAATGTCCTCAAGCGTCATTTTTCTCATTATTTGAGTCCATACTTTCCTTCCCATGCTCATAGCATACAGTGCCATCAACTAGGACCTTGGCACCCTCGTTAAGAACTCTGCTAAGGTAGTAGTTTTCTGAGAGCGGGCTGTCGAAGGTAACCTTGCCATCATCGATGCTCATTGAATTGACATCATCGAAAATCTCCAGCTTGTCCTTCTTGTATACAATCTCAAGTATCATTCATTCCTCCCCTTCTTGTTGAGAATTTCAATGTCGTTCATGTTCTCACCTCATAGTATACGATTCCGTTTACGGAGAGCTTACTGGATTTGAATGTGAGCTCGTTGTTTTCCACGTTCAGTGCATAGACATCATCGTAGATTTCGAATCAGTCTGTCTTGTACAGTATTGCAAGTGTCATCTGCCTGCCTCCTTCATGAGTCGCTTGACTTCATCGTAGGATTCGCGCACTGCCACATAGGACTCATGGTCTCCGTAATAGACATCACATCCGGACCTTTCTCCCTCGGTCACCATCAAGATGCAGGATAGAGGGAACAAGGCCCTCCCGCCAGTCGCCTTCAACGTCAGTTCGATGCACTCTGACTTTGATTTCTGCCCTTTTCCTGAGTTTCCTGAGTTCACAATCGTGTTAATAAGTATAGGCCGAGGTCTGTATACAGGACTCCCTTGTAGCACCCTGTCAACTAGAACCCTTTCAAAGTCCATTGTTCTCCTCCTGGATACCTCCCTTGAATCTCCTCATCTTTTCCATGACATATTCATAGGGTTCTTCTACTCTTATCCTCTCTTCATTGAAGAAGATGATGCTCATATCCTTGTCTTTCTCCCAGTCCGTCCCTGCCACCACTCTCTCAATCTTGTCGAGAGAAAGAAGAAGCCTGTTTCCATAATTCCAATCCGTGACCTGAATGAATCTCTTCATTCGGCCTTCATCCTTCATGGATTTTCCTATCTGCTCCACGATGTAGTCATAGGACTCTTCTGCCAATATTCGTTCTCCATCGTAGAGGATGGAGCTCATATCTCTATCTCTCCCCCTGTCACTCTGTTCCACTACCTTCTCTATTTTGTCGATAGAGAGAGGAATTCTTCTTCCATCTGTTCTGGATGTGACCTGTAAGAATCTCTTCATTTACCCTTCCCCTTTTCCTCTTCATAATACCATATCCCATCCATATTGTCAATAGGAATCCAGAATATAATATTCCTGAATATCATCCAGCCTCGATGCACGGTCATCCTCTTTCATCCTGCGTCATATAGAACACTGTTAGAACTTTCCTTGAGGGGCTTCACTTCTTCAACTTTCATATCGAAATTGAATTCGGGGCGAAAATCACCATCACCATCAGAGTACAGGCAGATTGTCTCAGAATGTCCAACATGACCATCCTTTTCCATTCTCTTGAGCATGGATTGAAAGTATGGAATCCATCTCTCTTCCATCTTGCATCTTACGTTGAAACTCCTTATCATGGGTACCTACTCCATCCTCGGATCCATCACCAGACCTTTCTGACAGAATGTGTCATATAGATTGCGGGCCGAGCCAATTTCCTCTGTTTCCAGCAATTCCAGATCTATTGCACTCAGCTGGTCCTTGAAATCCTCATAATTCAGATATCCTCTGTTGACTATATCCCTTACAATATCTATCAATGAGGGAATATATGACCTGCCAGAGAAAGTACCTCTATTCACATATTTTATGATTCGCATCAGACTTGAGAGAGGGTATTCAGAAGAAACATACCAGGTCGTATCAAGTAGTCTGGACTCGACCCAATTCTGTGTTGTGCAGACTTCTTCAATTGTGGAATGATCGTATGCACCTTTCGAACATACATTGTGAACACGTATTCCAATCTGAACATGCGCAAAATCGAAAGAGGAAATCAGCTCCAGCAGACTTGCCTTGAGATATCCGCAGAATTGAATGGGGGTTCCATTGATTACCACAGTCAGGGCATTCCTTGTCCTCGAAACGACAGGTATATCCATTTTCGAAGCAGTCTTCTCTATTTCATCAAAATCAAAGTTCCAATTCTCCTGGATTGGATAGATGTCATAGTCATTTGGTGCTGCCGAATTGCAGCTGTTTCCTGCAACATAGTAATCCACATTCTTCAGTAGCAATGAGATTGGTTCAAATAATCTTTCCAATCTTTTGTTCATTCTATGCTCGATTCTTCTGTATATATGTTCTAGTTCGTTGTTTCCCACCATTTCTTTTTCTCCCTTAGAGCTTTTTCTACATCGTTCCTAAGGATATCGACTGCATTGCTTATAAGCATGAGCTTTGCCTCGAACTCATAACTCTCTAGTGGAAGCGTATCCATTTCTTTGATTTTTTCGAGAATGTAGTCTAATTTGGGCATGATTTTTTCAATGCTCATTGTTAGTCTCCTTGAGAGCTCTTCCCATACACTCCATGATGTAGTCATAGGACTCTTTCACTGCTATCCTCTCCCCATTGTGGACGATAGCGCTTGCATTCTTGTCCTTCTCTTCCTCTACCCTATCAAGATTGTCGAGAGAGATGAGAACCCTGTTTCCATCCATCTGAGATGTGACCTGAATGAATATCTTCATAACCTTGCCTCCCCATGCTCATAGTATACGATGCCATTGACTGAGACCTTGGAAATATCGTCAAGATATTTGGTAGAACTGTATTCACAGGACTGACCAGAGGTGAAGAAGAGCTTTCCATTCTCTATTCTCAGTGTATTAATATTATCGTAAATCTCAAGCTTCCCACTCTTGTATAGAATTGCAACTGTCATCTTGTTTTCTCCAGTACAACTTCAAACCTGTCCGGAGGGCAGTATCTGAATCTGCCGCATTCGTCCATGAGAATCAGGTCTCCCTCCTCCGACAGGGCGAAGCCCTCCATGTCACAGTAGCAAAGTCCCTTCGCCCAGTCCTCCTCAAGGGCAAGTTTCTCCAAGTCAGGATACTCTCCGGTCTTCTTGTCTATGACGCCAAATCCCTTGTTAAGTGACAGTTCCCGTATTGGGCAATCAGGATGCCTACTGTTAAGGTCTGGGCGTAGAATAATAGGCAGACCGCAATGGTAATCGCAGTACGAGCAGTTCCTGGGCATCTCATCAGTTATTATGACAAACATCTTCAATCCCCCCTCATGTAGTCACAGAGACTATGATGGCCTTCTTCCAGTATGGCTCATACTCACTGCAGATTCTATTGACTTCCTCATCGACCTCCTCGTCCGTCAGATACATCCTTGATGTATGTGACATATATTTCTTTACTTCATACCTGAATTGCTCTCTGCTGAAATAGGTTCTACCACGCGGGATGATATCATCTGTATCACAGTCGAGCACCTCACCTTCCTCGCAGGAATATTCATCAGCAACCCAGCTGTAGTAGCCACCACCTTCAGGCATATCATCAGCTTCAACAAAGAAGACTACTGCCCAGTCCTTGTGACTGAGCAGCATCTCTCTGAGTTCATTGGAATCAAATTTTCTCTTCAATCGTCTGCCTCCATTATAGTGGGTGCATTGGCAATGGTCTCTGCCGTCTCGGATGCAGACTCGGTGTAGTCCGCGTCCATCGCCTCGTAATACCTCTGCAGGTCATCGGCATCGATAAGCCTGCCGTGAGGTGGCAGTTCTCGGATAGGACATTCCTCTGGCCTTTTAAGGAGGGAAGTCTTGACTTCATCGTTAAGGGAACAGAAATAGTAATATTCCTGATTGAGGTATACGCACTCCTCGCAGTTTCTTGGCATTGTGTCGTCTATGATCAACATTTGCAATTCTCCTTCTTCTCTAATGTCTTCAAGTCTCTATCTTTCGACTCATCATCTGTGCAGGGGGTCCTTCTTGATGTCACCAACTCAGCAAGTTGGCCCAACTCGGCAAGTTGGCACATGTAATCAGCACCACCATCCACGTAATCAACAGCATAGACAGCGTTCTCGTCGAACTCCTGTCCTCTGATGCTTTTCTCCTTATTCAATCCCTTGCCTGTGATGTAGCAGGCGCCTCCCTCATGAAAGCATCCCTTGGTTCTAAGGTCTTTGATTTCCTCCTCCTTGAATCCTCGGTTTGTCGGAACTACCATATCTTTCATTCTCCTTTGCAATGCTTAATATCCCTGCATCAATTCATTATATTCTTCCTCGCTCAGGTCGGTAAGGTCATACTGACCATTGGAATCGAGCAACTCAAGGATTGATATCAGTGCATCCTCTCTGGTAAATCCTTTCTTATCCTTGCCCGTCTCTCTGTACCATGCCCACTTGGCATCTACCATCTTGGCGATGTCAGACTTGATGCTTCTGCAATTCCCGAGTCTGCGATAGACATCTTCGTTCAACATATCCATCCATTTCGTCCATTTTCTCATCTGTTTCTCCTTTGCAGTGGGTTGCTCCTCTGCCTTCATTCTTTCTCGGATATTCTTGAGATGCTCGACCTACCGTTGTTCATGTCGCGAAGGTAGGACAGGAAATCCCCCATCTCTCCAATGTCATTCATCTTCTTAGATACTCCTCCAGCTCGGATGAAAGTTCCTTATCCAACTGAATCTCGGGCCTTGTATCCATAACGCACACCTTCAGATTGCCCAGAGCACAGCAGTCACATGAACTATGGTCACAGATTGAATTGATGAAATGCTCCATATTCTCTGTGATATATTCTCTCAGCGTCACTCGCTGTCCTCCTTCTTCCTCTCGTCAATGTCATTCATCCGCATAGATGCTTCTCCTCTTCTTCTGTCAGTTCTTCGTCTATGGCATATAAATCGCATCTCTTCAGGACGCACGCCTCTACATTGCCTATAGAACAGTTGTCGCACGTTTGCATCTGGCACGATTCGTATACGAACTCTGCCATGTTCTCTGTGATGTATTCTCTTAGCGTCACTTGCAATCCTCCTCGTAGACAGCCTTGGTAGGCTTCGACCACTCGGTATCTCCCCATCGTCTGACGAGGATGTCATTCCTGATGGGCTTGTCTTCATCTTCCTTGGAGTAATTCCAAGAGCAGAATGCCAATGACGAATCTTCCTCGGTATACTCACCCTTCCCTCTGGAAAGCCACTCGGCAAGTTGCCGATGTGTCATCAAATCCTCTTCTTCAAGAACAGGACGGAAGAACTGGAAGAACTGGAAATTAATTGAGGCATCTCCACAGAATGGGCATAACGCTTCATTCTCGACCTTTTCCAAAGTGCCTTCCCAGGCCTGCGATGGACTCTCTGTGAGTACCCTCAAGATATCGCTGAACATCACTTTCTTCCCTATGAACGCCTTTGCCTCCTCAGCGTTCTTAAAATCGTAGATTTCTCCAAGTTTCATTTCTCGACTCCTTTAATTATCTTTTCTGCAATCTTTCAGGAATATTGCTCTTGTAGGCTTCAATATCTCATCTGAGCCAAAGTAACGAATCACAAGAGTTTCTCTGACCTTCTTTTTTCTTTCTTCTTCAGTATAAGAATTAGAGGTGCTCCAGAAAGAACCTTTATTATTATAAGAGTGAAGTCCAAAACCCCTGGCTTCCCACTCGGCAAGCTCCTCGTGTGTCATCAGCTCTTCGTCCTCAAGTATGGGTCTGAAGAACTGATATATATCATCGGGCCCACCGGTAAATGGGTATGTGGATCCCCCTTCAATCTCCTTGAGGATGAGGGTGTCGCAATGTTTCGGATTCTCCTCAATTAAGCACAGATTGTTGCTGAACACCCCTTTCTTCCCTATGAACGCCTTTGCCTCCTCTGTATCCCTGTAATCGAGAACCTCTCCAAACTTCATATTCTTCTCCTTCTGGGGACTCCCCATATCCTCTCTATCTGTAATCTAATTAGATTCTATCATATTCCCATTCCAGAGTCAATACCTACTATGGGGGATATCTCTCTGATATTCCTCTCAGTTGCTCTTTCAGTTACTCATCATACTGCCCCATGACTTCTTCAAGGGCCTCTTTCATCTGCCTTTCCCTCTGAAGCTCCTGTAATGTCCTACTATGCAATTCCCTGCACTCCAGAATAATTCTATAGAATGGAATATCCTCCTTGAGTACTCTGAACTCCCTCTGGAGTGGAATCCCAGGAACAACGATAAGAACTCCTCCTGCTCTATGGGAAATGTACCTCTCCTGGGCAGCCTCCAGAAATCTATAGAGAATATTCCACATATCTGTGTCATTACTGATGAGTCTGTTGTCATCCATATCTACCTCCCTTGTCCACAGTCATATTATCATATCTAGAATATAGATCAATACTTTTTTTTGATGAAAATATACGGAATCCTGAGCCAAAAAAAAAGACACCCAGATGGGTGTCTCCTAGGTATTGAATTATCTTCAGGGAAGGGAATCAAGGTCGATATCGTCCTCGAATATATTTCTTGTAGGTCTGACCCACTCAATGGTATTCCATCTCCTGATGAGGATACCGTCCCTTACAGGATTGTCTTCCATCTCGAAATCATACTCCCATGTTGTGGAGTATGGAGTTATACTGATATTTCCCCTTATACTGATATCTCCCCGACACCACTGACCATTACCTCTGGCCAGCCATTCTGCCAACTGATAGTTGGTCATCAGGGATTCCTTCTCAGCGGAGGGGGTCATCAGCGGTTTTTCTTCAATGATGGGTCGGAAGAACTGGTATTCATAGCCATCCGAATCAATGAATGGAGAATCATCATCATCGGACAGGTCTATCTTCATGAGAGTGGATACAACATAGTCTGATGGATATTCGATGATAGATCTTAGATAGTTTCCGAATATCCCCTTCTTTCCAATTAACTTTTCTGCCTCTTCAGCTTGACGATAGTCAAGAACTTCTTCTCCAAATTTCAATTCACCAATTCTCCTTTATGTAGGTCATATATTGGCAGGGGAGGGATTCGAACCCCCGACCTAGAGCTTATGAGACTCTTGAGATCACCACTTCTCTACCCTGCTATTCATATATATATTATGAAACATTTTATTGAAAAAGTCCAATATTTTTTCAATTTCCTGTTCTTTTTAGGTGGGAACTTGGGAATCGAACCCAAATCTCAACATCCACAATGTCGCATTCTACCATTGAACTAGTAACCACATTAAAAATAAATATAAGATCTTTTTAAGAAATCTTTATTTTTGGGAAGGATAGGATTCGAACCTATGAAGGCATAGCCAACAGATTTACAGTCTGCCCTCGTTGACCAATTGAGTACCAACCCAATTTAATATACTGTTACCCGCCCTTCAGCAGGTACATCAATAATAGGGATTGAACAGGGATTGCTCCCTGGTAGGTAGTCACCAGTCACAATGATACCTTTCTCTTTTGCAAGGATGATTCTCCTGCTTCAGGAAAAGAGCTCAACCCTGATTCCACACCTCACTTATGGAGCAATCCCCAATTCAATTCCTGCGCTTCAATTTCAAACATCAGTTTCTCAATTACTCCTATAGTATAAACCACATTCCTGTTGTTGTCAATACTGTTACTGAATATTTTTGAGAAAAGAACAAGGGAACTTGAGTCCCCTTGATAGAAGAAATCTTAGAGATCTTCTATATCCATATAGGACTATCCGGTTATGCTCCGGATTCTCGACCTTGAAAGGGTCGTGAGCTCACTATTGCTCCATAGTCCCAAGAGAAGAACAGCGTTCTGTTGGAATTTCCTGAACTACTGGGTCTGGTATTCCTACCAATCTCCCGAGGGCCCATCATACACATCACTTCACGAGTAATCATATGTTCCTGTCTCTGTTCTCCTATATTCACTATTGGATTTCCAATAGAAGATATAGAAATAATCCATCTCCTTATGGGACTCTTGAGATTCCCACTTCTCTACCCTGCTGCGCTTACATGGTTATGGATACGAAGGATACCCAATCAACGGATTATCTAGAATAGAGTCACTAAGGGCTCTTCCATCGTTGGATATCCTCCAATCCATTACTCCTATAGTATAAGGCCTAGCACTGCCCCTGTCAATGGTTCTTTCAATGAACCTATGCTAAGCTGAAGACTAAGCATTTTTCTCCACCTTTTCTATAATTTTCTAGGTGAACGGATATATGACAAGGATAACCTGCTAGCAGGTCAGCCTGCCCGCTCATCATGAGCCCTCAAGAGCGCTGACCCTCTGAGTCAGTGATTCTATGGATCCCCTCAATTCCTCAAGCGATTCCCCAAGTTTCAATTCATCAAAAAGATATCCCCACAAAGAGTTGATTTCTTCCGTTACAATCTTATTCTGTACAGGATTTGTGGAAGAGTCACTCAGTTCTGTATCCACCGTTACTATAGATCCTCTCAATTCGTCAAGGGCTGCCTTTATGAGTCTATTCTGTACAGGATTTGTGGAAGAGTCACTCAGTGCCCCATCCACCTTTACTGCTCCATAGGAATTGTATGTGGCAGCAGGGAGGAGTAATGGGTCAAGAGTAAGGATATCCTCAATGACATAGATGGCAAGGGAATGGCTCTCTGTAAAGACTTCACCAGAATCGACACCCCCGTCAGGGCCCCCAGAGTGCTCTGATGGAGTATAGAACATGCTGTACCCATAATTGCTCCATTCCACTACGAATGGAAGGTTCTCACTGTTATCTCCTATTCGCCATATATTATAATGACCAGGTGAATAGTTGACTTCTACATTATTGTATGTAACCCCATCCAGTACTACCCTGTATTCAGGGAATGAAGGGTCTTCCGTTCCCTCGGAGGGGAGAGTCTCTTTGAGGAATTCCATCCATCCAGCAGGGGAATCGGTGCTGCCATCAGAATTCCATCTTCCAGCTGTTGTTGTTCTATTGAACTTTTCGGTAAGTTCGATGTAATGGGTTCGGTTCTTTATATATCCAGCTGATGAAGGGTCGTTTTCATTCCAGTCAGGATTGACTGCAGGGGAGGAACTTCCTCCTCCGGACTGACCTATATCCTCCAATCCATATATGCCTATGAATTTCATAGTTGGCATCTCTCCTTTTTTTCAAAAATAGATTCTGAAGAATTAGTGAAAGAACCCCCCAGAAAGGACTCTCAGGATAGAAAAAACCCACTCCCTTTCGATGTCGGCGACATATCTATCAGGTAGGAGTGGGTGAGGAAATTACATAGCCCCCTCATGGAGGGATTTCCAACCTCAATATCGTGGAACGCCCCGTTCCCATATTGTCTTCCATTCATAGTGGGCATCATGGAAGTGGTCAGATGGAAGGGGATTTGAACCCCTGGAGGCTCTCACCTCGCCTGTTTTCAGGACAGGTGCCTTCGACCGCTCGGCCATCCATCTATACATATCATCTCAGGGGATGATAAGTATTATGCAGGAAGGGGGACTTGCACCCCCGCTGACGCTGACAACTATGTATTCCTGCGGTTGTCGTTTTTTGAGGGAATTTCGACCACCAGGTACAAAACGACAAACCTTGTGGCTAGTGGCTGAAGACTCATGGACAAGGAGTCTCTGACCTTGGAGAGAGTGATGGGATACGAGATTCAGAGGATTCGAACCTCTCCAGTGACGCAATCCAGACTGCCATTCCTACGGAGAATCTCAGCTCCCTTTTCGAGGGTCATAGGGTGGTATCGAAGCACCATTCCTGGGATTTGGGTCGTTCTTCCAATTGAACTACTATGACCGGGAACCCTTGATATGCCTATAGTATAATCCATATACCCATGAATTGTCAATACCTATTCGATAATTTTCCACAGTGGAAAATCCGAAATCCAATATGGACCTGCCGGCTTCGGAGCCGGGTCCGCCGATGATACGCCTCATAAGAGATCAGGAGATTTCGGTGCAGTGGGCATTACGTCTCTCCTAGTTACCATCGGCGTCGAGTCCAATACAGGCCCTTTTCTATGTGAAGGACTTCATGTAGTGGACAGCAATCCTGTACAGGAAGTCATTCTTGAAATTCGTTATATCCTGAAGGACAAAGCATCCTCTCCATGTCCACAGTTCTCCCAGTATACTGAAGGAATCCTTGAAATCATTCTCCATATGCTTCACTGCATGTCTTGAGAACGATGGAACAGCTTCAGAAAGTTCGCTGATTACCGAATAGTAGATTTCTCCAATATTCGACATCTTCTTAAGGTTCTCCATTGCCCTTGATTCTGCCAGTCTTCTTCCTTCCGACTTCACGAACCTATCCTTGGGATTGCATATGGATACTCCTACCCCTACCTTTCCTTCCTTGAATACTCCTGAAATGGCGCCTACTATGTGACCATTCTCTACGTTTCTCATATATCTGGTCACCACTACCGTGGAATCCGATGAATCCATATACTATCCTCCTCTGTATCTTCAGACACAGTATCCCTTGAAATACCGACCTTCATCATGGAACCCGTCATTCCATATCCTCTTCAAGGATGTCCAGGAATTCATTGAGTTTTCTCATCAGTGAAATGTAGACCATTGCCTTGGCATTGTCCGCCTTTGATGGATTATTCGGTAGGGATTCCTCCATCTCGGATACCCTCTTCTCTAGAATCCCCATCTTTTTCTCCAGTCCTTCCAGTCTACTGTAGCACTCATTCATGATGGATTCCATGGCAGTCATTCTCGACTCCAATGAGAGACCCTTCCCTCTGCCATCCTTTTCCTTTGCACAGCTGTTAGTACAGCTGCATCCCTCTACAGAACCCATCTTCCCAAGAACCCTTACAAGGTCCTCATAGATATCCTCGATAGTCCTCTGACTTTCCATCATCGTCCTCCCTTGTGATTGCGATGCATTATCACCTTGCAGAAATCGGGAATGTTCTCTCCTGCTCCTGACATGTACAGTCTGCCATACCCGACAGACATCCTCATCCCCTGAGGTGTGGAATCGAGACTTCTCTCGACGACCACAGGATTCCTGAGAAGCAGGTATTCATACTGTCCTTCCAGTATGGAATCCCTGTCATCCAGTATCATCCTTCCCTCATCTTCCCCTATAGTATAAAGGTCCAGCGAGGAAATGTCAAGAGTATCACTGAATACCTTGTTGTATCTTGCAATGGCAAGAGTATCCCCAGTATATCCTCTGGATGAGAGGGCTTCTATCTCCTCCACTATCTTCTTCCTATCCTGTGTGAAGTCGCTGTAGAGAATGGCGTAGGGGTGTTCCTTCATCCTGGAGAACTTTCCTGTATGGAATATGGAGGCATATTCTTCAGGGTCCTCATACGTAAGGTATCTCTCGGCAAATTCAGATGGGGAGCTCATATCCCCATTGGAATTGTCATAGTCTACGTATATCTCCTCGGAAACTATGTTCTTCTCATCCTCAGGCCCGATTTCTCCAAGAGCCTTCATCGAGTCCTTCACCCTGCAGGAGATTCTGTCCACCACTTTCTTCCTGTACGACTCACTGTCCTCCCCGGATTCATCTCTGCTATCTGTCCATGAATCCCACATCTCCCTATCTATGTTCTGAAGGTCGGCATCAAGGTATCCTCTTATCTTCGAGAGCTCATAGGATTCCTCCCTGCAGGTACCATCCTTTTCGAATACATATCTTGAACGGAATTCGGTACCGGAATTGGTTCTTATGAACTCCTGAGGGAATCTCCTTATAAGGGATTTCTGCTCGCTGTCAAGTTCGAAGCAGTCCTCTCCATCGGACAGCTCGGTACCTCTGATGATCACTCTCGAATCAGGGGACTTCCGAAGAATCTCAAGTATATCTTCAGGAGTTTCAAGTATCTTTCTTGAATCATAGGTCAGCAGGAACGAGCTGCTCGAACTGTTGCTGACGAATCCATTTCTTGTTCTCATAGGTGCTCCTTCTCCTTGAAATGTATGATGAATGGGACTTCATTCCTAATATGAGGCAGGGGCATCATCCTTTCCCCATTCATAGTCATGCTCACTCAGTACAGGTTCTCCATCTCTATAGTATAGAACATCACCCTTCTTTATATCCGGGGAGTCTGCTATCCTGTGATATGGATATGGGTCACTTTCTATCCTTTTTCTCTCCTGCCTCTCCAGTATGAAGGTCTCCTCATATTCATCTCCTCCCAGAAGTGCAAAACTCTTTGGATTGAAGATGAATTTCTCAAGTTCAGAAGTGTCAGAGGACTTGAACATCTCATAGACAGTCCCCGCATACTCGCATTCAGTACTCACTCCCACATTGTAGCGCATCTCCCCCTTGTTTACCCTGTATGCGTAGAGAGGGAGTATCTCCATACTGACATGGTATCTGTATTTCCTTGCAATGCTGCATATCTTTGTTCTGGCATCCAGGGCTTCATTGAAATATTCTTCAGGAGTCTTCGACTTCATGGCTGCCATATTGCAGAAGATGGAATATATGTACTGTATCTTGTCCTCGATTGTACGGACTACCCTGATGTTGCTTCTTCCGAAATCCAGTTCGGAAGGGAATTCCACATCGAGCCATACATTGTCCGGGCAATTATCTCCTTCATTCTCTACAAAGAAGACTGGGACATTCTCGATGTTACTGAAGAATTCCCTGAGTCCATCACTGTATCTGTAGTAACTGTCCCCCCAATTGTCCTTTGCCACCTCATCGGTAAGGAATGTCCTCAGGAAATCGACCGATGATGGTATCTCGGTATCTGCTATCAGAAGGAACGAGCTGCTCGAGCTGTTGCTCACGAATCCGTTTCTTGTTCTCATCTAGATTCTCCTCTGGTACTCTGTACCATTCTCGGATATTCTTCCTGAATATCCTTCCGTTACAGTTATTATAATGCAGATGCCGTCACAGTCGGATTCTCAGTATGCAGGGCCCATGAGAAGAGAGGGTTCTCTTTCCGGAAGGGAAAGTCTGATTCTCATGAATTCCACATTCTCCTCATATCTTGGATTGAGTCTTGCATCTATGACAAGAAGATTCCGATTGAATATTTCCTTCTGACTTTCCGTAAGAATCCTTTCCCCATTGAGAATCTTCACAGCAGTCCTGGGTCCTACACCCTTGAGGCCCTGTATCCCATCACTTCTATCTCCCGAGAGTGCCTTGAACGCAACGATGGAATAAGGGGGTATGACCATATCCTTCTTTGTGTGAGGGTCCCATACATGACCTGCATACCCATGCTGTACAGTCTGTATCATATCCCTGTCACGGGTCACTACATAGATGTCATCTGCGTTCTCCATTTCGGAAAGGACCCTGCACAGTGCGAACATGGAATCATCTGCTTCACAGGATTCTATCGTACAGTCCATGAACCCATTATCCGAGAACACAGTCATGATATTCTCCATCTCCCTGATTCTCTCTGGGTCGTATCTTCTCTCCGCCTTGTATCCGGAATCTATTTCCTTCCTGAACGTGGTTCCGCCTCTTGAATCGAAGCAGACATAGTATGAGGAGTCCTTTCCGAATGTCCTGAAGAGAACTCCCAGCATGTTTCCCAGAATGCTCCCTGAAATGGATATCCTTCCCGACCTCTCGGCTGCCGATATGGCCATCATGAGGTAATTGTTTCCGTCCACTATGATTCTCTTCATCTATTCCTTTTTCTCTCCGTCATCGGGAACCTGGGTATCGGTAGAAAGATGCTCTATCCTTGCATATCGGTCATAGAATATATCCAGAGGTTCAACAGATTTTCCCATCCCCTTGAAGTACAGGGATTGTCTTCTTATCTCCCCTATCGCACAGAATATGCAGTATGGAAGTATGTATCCCTTGGAGACAAGTTCTGCCCTGTCCCCACATATGATGCATGTATCGAAGGAGATGTCCTCGTATTTTCCTATTATATCATGGACCCTGCTCTCCAGAGGAGTTCCCCCATCGCACCATCTAAGGCCACCGTATTTTTCCTTTATCTCGATTATCCGGTAATCTTTCTCGAAATGGCATCTGAGAAGATCTTGGTGTATTTCCTCCACCATGGCATCCCCGAACGCCCTTCTCCACCCGGACGGCATCATATCGAGAGATGTCCACCCATAGAAGTATCTTTTTCCTTCCGACCCAAGGGGAATCAGCCATGGATATCTTCCTATCAGTTTCCTGTTGAAAAGTCTTATCCTGACGGAATCCACCATACGCCGTACAATACCGAGAGGGCCCTTTCCATATCTTCTATCAAGTATATCGAGATATTCTTCTGTGGTCATTGGGTCCTTTCACCTCCAATCTCCTTCCTTGCGTATTCATTCATTCTGCCTATCATGAATGGGATGATGTCCCCTGTCGGGTTCTCTTCCTTTCCGTCCCCACAGTAGGAAATGGTCTCTGTCTTCATTCCACACTCACTGGTCATCTCTATGAGTCTTTCGGAGTATATGAGAGCATACAGAGTATTCTCCTTTCTGAATATTCCGGTACTGACGGTATTCCTCTCGGATGATGGAAGTTCTTCATTCTCCATTGAATATTTCATTGAGATGCATGGGAACAACTTTCCCCCTGGTTCCCCATTGGGAACTATTATGACAGGCTGGGGGTCCATCATCCACAGGAATCTCTTCAGCCTGAATGCCAGACATCTCCATTCCTTCTCTCTTTCACTGTCCCCTGATACTCTCCTTATTATGGAGTCCAAGGCTTTGAGATTGAGGGATATGTTCCTTCTGTATCTTTCCCTGTCATCGAACTGGGGAACAGGAGGGACTGGGTCAAGGGATGACCATGAGCTGCAATCCGATGAAGAACCTGTCCCCTTATAGAGAGGATATATCCTGTTCCTGTAGGTGTCGCTTGTATACCAGTATTTCAGTGAATGGCCGTTCCAGTAGTCGTCATCATTGAAATAATCCCTGAGGTCCTTTCTTGCATCATTGAGACCTATGCACATTGAATGACCGTTGAGAAGGAGCATTCCATCCTTATCGATATCGATGCCGATGCCTTCAAGTTCCTCCACTACATCATAATTATCCATCGAAGCGGAGAATTCGAAAAGGCTGGAGGTCTCCTCGACATTCCAACCCTCATCGGACAGTCTGGGGATGCTGTCCTGTATATACTCTATCTTCCTATCATCAAGATAGGCCTTGAAAAGAATGAACGAGCTGCTCGAGCTGTTGCTGACGAATCCTTTTCTTGTTCTCATTATCATGGCCCTCCCTGACTACCACCATAGGAATGGAAGAAGGTCGGAGAATACTTCCAGCATCTCCTTCCTGAGGATATTGAAATTCTCTGTATTCCTCTCCAGTTCATTGAGATATCTGACCCTGCAGCAATCGTCCTCCCCTTCCAGGGAGCAGTCCTTGGATTCAGGGTCGGAATCGAAGTTCATTATCCTCAGAAGAAGCGCCTTGAGGTACTCTATATACTCCTTCTCGCTGTACTCCTTCCCGTCATGGAGGAACCTGTGATAATTGATATCACAGATATTCTCTGCATCGTGCACCAGCTGGCAGAGATGCTCGTACAGCCATTGATAGAACGCAATGTCCATACTGTAGCAGTCCCTGGGGTCCACCCCTGTCCGTCTTCTGGTCCTCCATGCCCTCCATGACCTTTTCAGGCCTCTTAGAAATCCTCTTTCTCCCCAGTTATTCTCCGGATATCCATGTATTCCGGCCTTCTCAAGCCAGTAATGTCTCATTTTCTTATCCTCCTACTGTAGGAATCCTCATCGGACTCTCTGAGATGCCCGAACCAGTATTTCCCTCCATCTGCAGGGCTTGACCATATATCCTCGCCATCTCTGGGTCTCAATGGGTAGGATACAGAATCTGGGTCCATGTATATTGCCCGGAACAGGCATTCTCTTGACAATGCCCTTATCTTCTTGTTGACAAGCCTCTTGAATTTCTTCATCTCCCCTGAACTATCATAATATATGATAGAGGATTTGGGTGTCTTCCTGAAAGACCTGCTCATGGTAGAAATAGCCTCCTGACAATGATATTATATATCAGATAATGAACTGGAGTCAATACCTCATGAAAGATCTGGATAGGGAACAAATCTGCTCATGATATTCCTTACCCCTATGGACACCTCTGCAAGACAATCACCACTGTAATCGACAATGGAATCCCCCTCACGGAAGCATACCCTGGATTTTGAAGGTGCCCCATTGCTCTTGGAGCATGGTATGGAAGACCTCAGAACATCCGAGATGTAATGGGATATCTCCTCCATTTCCTCCTCCTTCATCCCCAGGGTGGTAAGAGCAGGTACCCCCAGCCTTATACCACTGGTGTACCATGGACCATTGGGGTCATTGGGAATCACATTCCTGTTGCAGGTGATTCCGAATTTCTTGAGGGCCGATTCTGCCTGTCTTCCGGTAATCCCCATAGGCGAAACATCCACTATCACCATATGGTTGTCCGTCCCACCTGTAAGTACCTTGAGTCCTTCCCTGTTCAGACCCCTGGCCAGTGCCGAGGCATTGGATACAATCTGGGAGGCATACTTCCTGAAATCCTCGGACATCGCCTCCTTGAAGCATATGGCCTTTGCTGCCACCATGTTCTGAAGAGCTCCTCCCATTACCATGGGGCATCCCTTGTTCAGAGACTCCTTCAGCCATTCCCTGCACAGTACCATGCCCCCTCTGGGTCCCCTGAGAGTCTTGTGGGTGGTCGTAGTGACAATGTCCGCCCATTTGACAGGGTCCAGCCTATCGGTATAGACCTTTCCTGCTACAAGACCTGCAAAGTGGGCCATATCCACCATAAGAACAGCACCACACCTGTCAGCGATATCTCTGAATCTACTGAAATCGATAGCCCTCGGATAGGAAGAATATCCTGCCAGGAGTATGAGAGGTCTGATTTCCATTGCCTTCCTCTCTATGGCATCATAATCCAGAAGACCATCTGCTCCGACAGAGTAATAATGGCAGTCGAACAGATGTGCCGATATGTTGTTCCTGTACCCGTGGGTCAGATGGGAACCACTGTAGTAATCCATGCTGAGCATCTTCTGATTCCGGCAGGATTCCTTCAGATAGTTCCATTCCTCATCGGTGAGGTCGGTATATGACCTTACTCTCCTTCCAGAAAGACCCTTGTTGATGGAATCTTTCAGTTCCTCGAATCTAGGAGTCAGTACCTTGGCGTCCAGTACTGCCCAGTATGCCATCATATTGGCGTCCGAACCACAATGGGGCTGTACATTGGCATAGTCTGCTCCGAATAATTCGCAGGCCAGTGAAACTGCCAGACTTTCCATCTCGTCCACATTGTTGCATCCCTCATAGTATCTATGATAGGGATACCCTTCACTGTACTTGTCAGTGAATATGGAACCCATCGCAGCCCTTACGGCAGCACTGCAGTAGTTCTCCGAGGCTATCATCTTGAGATTTCTTCTCTGGTCATTCAGCTCCTTTTTCATGAGCTCGGCAATCTCCGGAAGAACCCTGTGTATGGATGTCAACTGCTCTTCATACATATGCTAACGACCCTATTGACAAATTCATATTCCCGTCCCTCATTCTTCCGACTCTTCGTCCGAGATCTCACGGGTACTGTACCTTACTACTCCCTCTTCTACTGTAATGTTGAATACCCCTATGAGGATGGGAGGAGCAATTACCCACCACCATGAAATATTGCCCATATCGAGCATCTTCATTACAAGAATGGCCACCTCGAAGAGAAAACTTATAAGGTCTATAAGAAGATTATAGACGCTGATGGCTTCTACAGTCATATAATGACCTTTGTTCAGACCTAGAATATTTCCTATTGGATTCATTCGATGCATTCCTCCTTCATGAATTCCTCATCATCCCCTACTATAATAGGGACTAGTCCCCTACTTTCGATATACGGAAGAGTCCTCATGGTATTATAATCTATGAACTCCTGAGCCTCTTCTGTGGACATGCCATCTCTGTTCATGAGGATTTCCACCATGAGGTTGTTATCATATATCACCCTTCCTCTGAGTACTCCCACCACAGCATCCTCCATATCAGGAAATACCATGGTATCCTCTCTGACAGTACCTGAAACCTTTCTTCTCAGGGATTCCATGTAGTTCTCATTTTCTTCCATATTCACCCTCATTCCCCCCATCCTAGATGTCTTCCTTCATGGCCATGGAATTCCACAGTTCATCCAACCCACGGAATTCCTTCCTGTAGTTGAATATTCTATCTACAGATACTACTCTACTTATCCTGGGGTACTGTGAAAGACCTCCCTTCCATGCATATTCGAAGAAATTGAAGACCGTCACGAAAGGGAACATCATGATGAACCATATCCATCTCAGTCTTATGACTGCCTCGTAGGAGTATTCATTCCTTATCATTTCCTGGTCATCAGGTACCCTGAATCCTTCGAATCTATTGAAGTACCTTCTTACCAGCTGGAATGAGAACAGTATTCTGTACATGAAAGGATTCAGAGAACCCCCCATGACAGTTATACCAGGCACTCCCAATATTCTGCGGTAATCACTGAATCCTATACGGATACTGTATCTAGGATACCTATTCATTCATATCTCCCGTGGGAATCTTCCCTACAGTAACAATACTGTTACTGGAATCCATTACATATATATAGGAGGAGTACCCCGGTACAGGAACACCCTCTTCATTCTCAGGGATGGCATCGGCATCTCTGTTGATTCCAGGGAGAATAGGTACCCTTACCATATACCTGAAATCGTCTCCGCATTTCCTGGTCTCATCCACTATACCCAGACATCCAGACCATTTATGGCCATTCACGAACATTACTACAGAATTCCTTTCAATCATACTCTCCAGTCTCCATCCATATATTATAGACCCTACACATCATAGAAAGGACAGGTTCTTACATTGCATTCATTCCTGCTGCAGGTACCCTCCAGAATCCTCATACTGTCCAGTGTCCTTTTTCCATTCCATACCCTGTCCAGGAATTCCTCTACGGTATGACACTCCAGTACATTGATACCGGTAGTCCAGTCGACTTCCTCTGTTCTCAGACCCTCGGAGAAACTGCATGGGAAGTACTGACCATCCACGTTGATGTAGCTGCTCTCCAATCCGGACTCACAGGGGATGATACTCTCCTTGAATTTTCCCCCAAAGGCCCTGGATGCCTTGAGAGAGGAACAGCTGTCGAATCCAAGACCTATGTTATGTTCCATGGCATATTGGCAGATACTGTCGAACTTCTCCTGGCTCAGAGGATGGAATCCATTCTTGACTGCTCTTCCCTTGGTCTTGAGGGACAGCATCACAATTGCATTGAGTTTCTCCAGCCTTGGGTCCACTGTGATATCCTTCAGAACCCCCATGCATCTATCATAGGTCTCCTCGCATATCATGAAATGTATATTGGTCTGGTCGACACCCCTGTCGGTCATTCTCTTTACCGAGTCATAGCACCTGTCGAGTGACTCGTAGCAGGAGATGGCGATTGCCCCTACTCTTGAGGCAAAGAGGTCTGCGGACTCATCGGACACATATCCTACAGTGATATTGGGAATCACTCCGTGCTCCCTTGCGTAGTCCATCATCCTGAATACCTCAGGATTCTCTGTTCCAAGGTATCCAGAACCGAAGGCAATCTGTGTAAGACCCCTGCTCTGTACATCGAATATCTTCCTGAAGGTATCGAACGACATGTTCTTTCCTTCTGGGAGGTTGCTCTTGTAGCAGTTATGGACCAGAACTCCGTTGGCAAAATAATCCTCATCCGGGATACAATGAAAATTATAGACTTCAATCGATTTCCTTTCATATGATAGAGACCTGATTCTCATAATCCTCTCAATGAAAAGAATCTCATCCTCTTCAGTCAGATCTCCTGCTTCCACCCACCCCCTGCCCTTCACATAGAAAGGATGGTTTTCTGTAGCAGTTACCTTCTGTCCATTCTCCAGTTCAATGGTCACAAGAACCCCATCATAGGTTCTCCTATAGGTCTCCCTTACCTCATTGTCCGAAAAGTCTCCTCTTGAGATGTCATATGAGAGTACCCTGTCTCCTACTGATATATCCTTGATATCCTTTCTGGTATTATCCGACATCGTGACCATGGTCCCTTCCGGAAAACAGAAACTGCAGCCATGATGACAGATTGTGGAAATCTCCATGTCGAGTATGTTGGGGACAGGGCATCTTCCTGGGTCTTCAGATTGTGTCCTTCCCCAGGAAACCATCATCCCGTTCCCTGTATCGAATACATAGTTGTGATAGGGTGACCTCAGAGTCTTTATCCTGCCATCCTCTGAGATACCCACCCTGTATCCATACTTCTCAGATTCCTCAATTATCTTCATTTCAGCCATGTAGATCACCTCTTGATTATTATACCATCTTCCTCTGCGGGTTCTATCTATCCTTCAGCTTTGTTATCTTGCACCTGTAATGGAGACACTGTATGTTGTATCCTCCTGCAAGGAAAGTGGTTATCTGTGCCCTTCCCTTGTCTCCTATCACGATACCATTCAGTTCTCCTCGGCCGGATACGGACAGACCTGTACAGTCCCTTATGACTCCTACCTTGTCGGTAACA
>AUXO012749699.1_pt1 | contig 33334 bp, 28 predicted proteins | sample 768731 | NCBI WGS metagenome assembly AUXO01 (sample SAMN02715735, study PRJNA202380) | gut metagenome | biome: sheep rumen | host: Ovis aries | place: New Zealand: Palmerston North
AAGCCATAAAACATCAGCGAGACAAACAAATGATCATTGTTTATCTCGCTGATATTAAATAAATTAATAGAGATACTACTCTCTAATACTCATCCTCGTTGAACAAGAAATCTTCCTTAGTAGGATAATCTGGCCAGACATCCTCTATGGTTTCATAGATTTCTCCTTCATCTTCTATTTCCTGTAAATTCTCGATGACCTCCAATGGAGCACCAGAGCGTTGTGCATAGTCAATAAGTTCTTCCTTGGTTGCTGGCCAAGGTGCATCTTCAAGTTTAGAAGCTAATTCCAATGTCCAATACATTAATATATCCTCCTTTTAGTTTATTTGTCTATTTGAAACCGCAAAAATAATATATTTATGTTTACCTACAAGAAATATTCCACTTTTTTTCTTCTTTTCCTGCTACAATATTTAATCTCCGTGCTAAAATAAACAAATAATCACTCAAACGATTGATATATTTCTTTACTAGCATATCCACTTCCACCTCTTGATTCAACCTTAAAATAATCCGTTCAGCTCTTCTGCAAACCGTGCGGCAAACATGTGCCTGTGAGGCAGCTATTCCCCCTCCAGGAAGCAGAAATGCACGGAATGGAGGTAGGGTTTCCTGTATCCTGTCGATGGCTTTTTCCAGTGTCTCTAAAGCACCTGGGGTAAGTATAGCCTTTTCCTTCAATTCCCGCTTTTCCTGATTCGTCGCTAAATAGCTACCAATGACAAACAAGTGATTTTGAATCATTTCTAAAAGCTGGGTGTCAGGATCGTCTACTGGAAGCATTTCATCCACGTATGCCGACAATAAACCGATCTGGGAATTCAGTTCATCCACAGTTCCATAAGATTCCACACGGACATGAGTCTTTGGTACACGTTCTCCCCCCACAAGACTCGTCATCCCTTCATCTCCTGTTTTGGTGTAGATTTTCATAGATTAAATAAAATTTACTTTATAATGTTGTTTGATTTTTGATTTGTCGAAAAAGACTAAACCTACCTCATAAAGGTCGTAGGTGATTCCCACTTCTTCCTGCTGTTGGATGGTTTTCCACCAAGTATATTGCTCCTTACTTTTATGAATGTCCTCCACCACGATGAGAGATTTCTCTGTGACATAGTCTAGAGCTGCCTTGAACCACTGCTGATAAGTAGGGACAAGGGTAAGGTGCAACAGTCCCAATGGTTTTCCTTCCAGCAGCATTTTAAGGCCCTCCTCGGGAGATTCAGTTCCGTTTAATGCCTGGCAAAAAGCAGTTTTACATCCAGCTGAAAGATACTCCAAGGAAAGAGGAAAATCGTTCCCCACCTGAACAATACTCTGAGGTTGAATGAAATTGGAGAGACGAAGCAAAAGTTTATCTACCTTTTCACTCAGCATCTTCCCCACATGCCTTTTTTCCTTCAACTCCGAATAAGCATAATAGGCTTCCTTTTCATTAATTACAGCACGTATCAAGTAAAATGCCGATGGGGAATGCACTCCGTAACCTTTTCTGTTACGGAACCTGCATGTCCACACCCACATTTTCTTAAATATATTCATATTCTTATCAATAGCCTAATTCGTATGGCTGGTCTACAGCCTTGACTCCTTCTGTCATCCATTTAGGAGCTTCTGCACCCTTCAGATAGTGATTGAAGAACTGCAGCATTCGAGTCTGGAAATCCACACGATTTGCCATTTTTACAGGCCAATGTGGTTCACCCGTATAGTTCAGCAACCAGGAAGTCTTACCTAGACGCTTCAAGGCTACAAAGAATTCTATACCCTGGTACCAAGGCACATGACCGTCGGTATCATTGTGCATAATAAGAATAGGTGTCTTTACCTTATCCAAGTTATGAAGTGGTGAATTTTCCTTGTAAAGTTCTGGTACTTCCCAAATAGAACCACCAATACGACTCTGAGTATGCTCATACTGGAAAGCACGAGCCATTCCAGAACCCCAACGGATTCCTCCATAAGCACTGAACATATTAACTACAGGGGCTCCACTTTCAATAGCTGCGAAACGGTCGGTACGGGTGGAAAGATAAGCTGTCTGATATCCTCCCCAGCTGTGTCCTGCAGCACCTATTCGCTTTTCATCTATATATCCACCTTCCAGAACCTTGTCTACACCACTCATGACACAGTCATAGCAGCTCTCTCCTGGATGACCGTCGGTGTAATGGATATCTGGGTTGAAAACGATATATCCTTGAGAGTTGTATAAATGATAGTCGGGTGTAGAACGGTGAGGCTGAGGCTGTCTGTAACTGAAAAGTGTCTCAGAGTTTGTCTCATAGAAACTAACTATCAATGGATATTTCTTGCTTGGGTCAAAGTTGGCTGGTTTGTAAATCACACCTTCGCACTTCACACCCTTCGGAGTAGTCCATGAAATAAGTTCTGTGGTACCCCAGATATAAGGTTTCTGCTGGTCTACCTCATGAGTAATCTGTACCGGATTCTTGAAGGTCAAGTCACTCACATAAAGATCAGGGAAGTATTCATAGCTTTCTTTGGTGAACATAATTACGTTGGCATCCTTTGCCTTTACAGGGTTTGAAAGCATGTAATCACCACCCATCAGCAGTTTGGGTTCTACCGGTTTATTGAACTTGGTTTGATAAACAGCATAGCCTTTGGTTTTCTCATTAAATGCTGAAAGCAACTGATTCTTCTTCAGGTCGATGAACCTATTGATGGAAGGGTCTTCCAACTGGATTAATCTGTATGTCACTTTTAGGGAACGACCATTCTTGGTCATATTCACTGGAGCAGTAGCCCCCGTAGGTGAGAATTTCCAGATATCATACTTATCATAAATAAAGAGAGCCTCATCGTTGGCAGTCCATCCTGCAATACCATAACTGCGTGGATAATCAGGCACATCGTTCGTATCATCCCATGCTGCAAAAGTCTCAGGAGTGGAAATCGTATAGGTCTTACCTGTTTCCAAGTCTACGGTCACATAGGTACTGTCTACTTCAGCATAGGCAAAGGCATACTTTCCTGTAGGAGATATACGATAACGGGTATACGTTCCTTTTGCCAGTTCTCTCTTAGAACCGTCTTTCAGGGATACGATGTACACGTCACTCCTGCTTCTACCCTTCCACATGGACTCTACGGAATAGGGCTCACTGGTGGAGGCCAAAGCCCACTGTGAAGTTCCATCCTGCATCATGTTCAGTTCTGGAAGGGACTTATCCGATAATTGGAGGAATTTGCCTGTCCCTAAATCATAAGAAGCGGTATAGGTTCTACGGGCTTCACGGTTTTTGTTGAAGTCCTGAACGGTATATTGAACGGGTTCATTCCAACTCCATACCTGTACTTCTGGACGATTGGATGCCAGTACCAAGGTGTCTTTTTCACGAGCATCGGGAGCTGTTCCAAAGAAAAGACGAGAAGCATCCTTGGAAAAACGAAGGTTTCCATTAGGGCTGGTCACCCAACCTTTAGGAGCAAACGATGGGGTCTTATCTGTTATCATCTTGGCAACTCCAGCATTCTGAGACAACCAAAGTTGAACGCCATGTCCTGAGTTGTCCTTATCATCTGTGGTTAAAAAAGCTACATTGCTTTCGTCATCAGAGAAGGTAATAGACATAATCTCATCGTCGGTTTCACGAATGCAGACAGGAGCTGTAGATTCTTGCTTCAACAAGAATAATCCTTTCTTCCCATCTATGCCTTTTCCTTTAGCTATTATAGCCATGACTTTCCCCTCTTTTGAGAACTGGTAGCTAGTCACTGATGGTAATTCCGTCTGAGCACCACCCAAGACACAGACATGGAGGGTGGAGTCTTTTTCTCCTGTCTGGTAAGCCAGCCAGTCGGCCTTTTCTGCCAGTTTATAAGAACGGACGGAGTCAATACTTTCTGCTTGCTGACCTAACGTATAAATAATCAAGGTTTCCAAAGGTTTGCTATCACCACCTCTCTGGCCTCTTGCATTGCCTTTTGCATTTTGCCCGCCTTTCTTTGCAGGTTTTTCATTCTGCTTCTTCAAAGCTTCAGCTTCTTTTTCTGCCAGACTCTGCTTTGTGCTAAGTACCACATATTTGGAAGAAGAACTGAAATTAATATTGGCAATGGGTTTGAAACTCTGAACCAACGTACCTTTCTGATTATAAATTTTGGCTTCTGAATCTCCAGTAAAACGGGGTATATTACCATTCCTGTCACCATCTCCACGCCAAGGTTCCATGACTGAAATAACCCATTTTCCATCGTTGGAGATAGCCTTGTAGGTCATCCGTTGAAAATTCTGTACATCTTGCACAGTCATAGGTCGCTTATTCTGAGCGAAAGACGGAATAACCATCACCCCCATCAGGAAACAAACGATCCACCATTTAATTTGCAGTCTTCTCATATTTCTTTAGGTTTTAAAGATTGTTTCTCGCAAAGATAGGAAAAAACTATAAAAGTTTAGCATAATGTTCAGCCTTTTTATCTAAAGATAAAGGGTATGCTCTGGAAGTGGACGGCATTCTCCACCATTCCATGTCCCGACCCCAAGCATGGAATGTCAAGCAGGTTCCCACTGCTGGAACTTCATGTAAGGGTTCCGATGCCTGAAGATTAATCTGGCTCAGGAGTTCCTCACTAGCCTTCCCTCCTGTGGTAACGATTCGGTGACAAAAGGGCATTTCAGACAACAAGCAAGAGATATCCGTGGGCTCTATAATCTCTAAATAATTATCGCTGGCATTATCTTTCAGTCTATTGACTTTCGATGCGGTATCGTAAAAAGCGAAGCCATGTTTCTCTGCAAAATCCACGATGGCTTCTTTGTCAAATTTCTTCGCTCCCGGAATAACGAAATGTTCTTTGTCTTGAAAGAAAAGCAACCCCATTATCCTCCAAAAATCATTGATGAAATTCGGATAAAAGAAATCCATACTCCACCTAGATTTTGGTGGAGGGAAACTGCCAAGAAAAAGGATTTTTCCATGGGATGGCAGAAAGGGCTTCAACGGATGTTCCTCAATTGTCATATAATAAAAGAGAAAATGGGGCTACACCAACGTGCAACCCCATTTTTTAGGATAGGATTTATTTATTTCTTAATGAACTCCTGAGCTTTCAATGCTTGGTTCACCTTAGTGCTCTTAGCTGCAACTTCAGTTTCTACTGTAGCCTTGATGTCACGGCTTGATGCACCAATCAAGAACTTGTAAGTACCAGCCTCAACTTCCCAAGAATTGCTCTCTTCTACAAATGATGCCAAATCAGCTGCATTGACAACCATAGTAAGAGTCTCTGATTCACCTGGCTTCAAAGATTTAGTCTTAGCAAATGCCTTCAACTCCTTAACTGGCTTATCCAACTGAGATGCTGGAGCAGATGCATATACCTGAACTACTTCCTTACCTTCAGCCTTACCAGTGTTCTTAACAGTTACACTAACGCTAATCTTGTCACCTTCAGCCTTTACAGCAGCATCGCTATATTCAAATGTAGTATAGCTCAAACCATAACCGAATGGATAGCTTACATTCATATTCTGCTTGTCGAACCAACGATAACCTACATAAATGCCTTCCTCGTGATTTGAGTAATCCCAGAATTCCTTCAGAGCCTTTGCTTCAGTCTCTATAGCACCACCCATGAAAGCTGAAAGGTCAAGACCCCAGTCTTCACCACGTGGGAAGTTCTTAGTGGATGCATGGTCTTCCAACTTGATAGGCCAAGTCTGTGGCAACTTACCTGATGGAGAAACCTTTCCGCTCAATACGTCAGCTACAGAATTACCACCTTCCTGACCTGCCTGCCATGCTAGCAGAACAGCATCTGGAGTGTTTTTCCATGAAGCAGTTTCAATAACACCACCAATGTTCAAAACTACTACAACCTTCTTACCTGCAGCATGGAACGCACCACTTACTGCATCAATCAGAGATTTCTCTTCCTTAGAAAGATTGAAGTTGGCAGTAGTACGGTCTGCGAACTCACCAGAGATACGTCCCAGTGTGATGATAGCCACATCATTGGATGCTACAGCTGCAGCTATATCAGCTTTAGCAGGAACAAATTCAGTAGGTAATACAGGAGGCATGAAAGCTGCCAAACGTTTTGCTGCTGGATCTTTCTCTTCTTCTTTAGCCTTTGCTGCCTTCACTTCTTCCAAATACTTCTCATATTGACCCTTCACAGCATCGTCTACAGTATAACCCACATTCTTCAAACCTTCTACCAAGGAAACGGTATATGCACGGTTTACATTACCGGAACCAGTTCCACCTGCAATGAAATCATAAGAAGTGATACCAAACAGAGCAACTTTCTTAGTGTTTTCTGCTAATGGCAGGGTACCCTTGTTCTCTAGCAGTACCATACCTTCTGTAGCACTCTGACGGGTAACCTTAGCATGTGCCTCCAGATCTGGCTTGTTGCTGTACTTATAACCCTTGAAACGAGGAGAACGGACAATAAGCTGCAGAATACGTTTTACGTTACGATTTACATCAGCAATATCCAGTTTGCCACTCTTTACACCCTCTACAATGTCAGTATATTGGGTAATACGACCTGGCTGAAGCATGTCATTTCCTGCTACTACCTGAGCTACGGCATCCTTACCACCGAACCAGTCTGTCATAACTGTGCCTTTGAAGCCCCAGTCACCACGAAGAACATCTTCTATCAAATCCTTGGATTCAGAAGTGTATGTTCCATTCAGGTAATTGTATGAAGTCATGACTGTCCAAGGATCTGATTCCTTTACAGCAATCTCAAAACCTTTCAGGTAAATCTCACGAAGAGCACGAGTCCCTACAATGGCATTGGTACCTGTACGATTAGTCTCCTGAGAGTTTACAGCAAAGTGCTTGATGGAAGTACCTACACCATTGCTCTGTACACCACGTACATAAGCAGCAGCAGTCTTACCAGTCAGGACTGGATCCTCTGAATAATACTCAAAGTTACGGCCATTCAGTGGGTTACGATGAATGTTCATACCTGGAGCCAACAAAACATCAGCACCATACTCCAAAACTTCATTACCGATAGCCTTACCTACCTCTTCTACCAACTCCTGGTTCCAAGTAGATGACAACAAACTACCGATTGGGAAGTGAGTACAATAATAGGTATTCTCATCACCCTCACGAGTAGGGTTAATGCGAAGTCCTGCAGGGCCATCAGACAAAACTACGGCAGGAATGCCCAAACGTGGAATAGCATGGGTAGAACCTGCTGCACCTGGAACCAAGTCAGCACTTTCACCGATGGTAGCAGTCAAGTTTAAGGTATCCTGACGATCCATACCTACACCTGTAATGAGAAGGGCCTTCTCTTCAAGAGTCATAGCCTCAACAATTTCGTCAATGTTGTTCTCATTCAGCTTCAAATCGCCAGAAGCGCAGCTAGCCAATAAAGCTATTGCTGCCAAGGACATCATTTGCTTTTTCATAAAATTTGTTTAAAGTCGTTTTAAAGATGAATAAATATTTTCACGGTTGCAAATATAATTTATTTCTTTGACTTTTATCTCCCTCCTTATTCAAAATCAACATAAAATTTTGAAATCTAAAATTATTATTGCATCTTTGCATAAATAATAACTATAAAAAGAACTAACACTTATGACTTTTACAGAACTATGCAAGCCCATTTTTGAGCAGTCCATCAATGATTATCATAAGACTGACGACGTGAACACCCCTATCCAGAACCCATTTGAGATGAAGACTATCGAGTACTATCTCTATCTTAAAAATTGGATAGATACTGTTCAATGGCATTTTGAAGATATTATCCGTGACCCGAACATAGATCCTGTTGAAGCACTGACCTTGAAACGGCGTATAGACAAGTCTAATCAAGACAGAACCGATTTGGTAGAACTCATCGACAGCTATTTCCTGGATAAGTATAAAGAGGTAAAAGTAGCACCCGATGCTACCATAAACACAGAAAGTCCAGCCTGGGCTATCGACCGTCTTTCTATCTTGGCACTGAAAATCTATCACATGAACGAAGAAGTGAAACGAACAGATGTCACTCCTGAACATCATGCTCAGTGCGAGAAGAAACTGAACGTCCTGCTGGAACAGCAAAAGGATCTTTCTACTGCCATCGACCAGTTAATTGCAGATATTGAGGCTGGCAAAAAGTACATGAAAGTTTACAAGCAGATGAAGATGTACAATGATCCGAATCTGAACCCTGTACTTTATGGCAAAAAATAAATGGCCAAGATACTAGTTGTCCGTTTCTCAGCTCTAGGTGATGTAGTCATGACTGTACCTATCGTATATGCCCTGGCTACTCAATACCCTCAGCATCAGATTACAGTGCTGAGCAGAAAAAGGATGGCTGTGTATTTTAACCATCTCCCAGAAAATGTATCATTTAAGGGCATAGACCTGAATAGCTACAAAGGCTTTTCAGGTCTGCTCCGTCTATACTGGGAACTAAGGAAAGAACATTTCGACTATGTAGCAGATTTCCATGATGTCCTGCGAACTAAGGTTGTCCGTTTTTGCTTCTGGATAACAGGTACACCTGTCCAGCATATTTTTAAAGGAAGGAAAGAGAAAAAGGAATTAACCAGGGAAGAAGGAAAAAGGAAGATTCAACTAAAAACTTCTTTCCAACGCTATGCTGACGTATTAGAGCGTTTAGGTTTTCCCATCCAACAAAATTACAAGGCTTGGAAACATCCCCGTCCATCCAACCTCGAACAAGAAAACTGGATAGGCATTGCACCTTTTGCAGCACATACCGGAAAAGTCTATCCGCTGGATAAGATGAAAGAAATCACCAGGGCCTTGACTTCAAACCCTAAAAACAAAGTATACCTTTTTGGTGGTGGGGAAAAAGAGCAAAAGATTTGCCAAGACTGGGAAAATGAAATACCTGGAACCATTTCCGTTATTGGGAAACTGAAGCAAGATGAAGAGCTAAACCTGATAAGTCAACTCGATGTCATGGTTTCTATGGACTCTGCCAATATGCACATGGCTTCACTAGTAGGAACACCTGTAGTTTCTATCTGGGGAGCCACCCATCCTTTTGCAGGATTTATGGGATGGGGACAAGATCCCAATAATGCCATCCAATTAGATATGGATTGCCGTCCGTGCTCTATTTTTGGAAACAAACCCTGCAAAAGAGGTGACTACGCCTGCCTGAACGGCATTAGCCCTAAACAAGTGCTTGAACATATAGAAGCCTTATTGAAATGAAGATTACCTATTATATAATTGGAGGAATTTGGTGGCTGCTATCTTTGTTGCCACTGAAGATTCTTTACTTGCTCTCTGACATGCTGTATGTTTTGGTTCATCATGTCATAGGCTATAGGAAGAAGATTGTACGCAAGAACCTTACTAACTCCTTCCCAGAGAAAAGCCTCGATGAAATCAAACAAATAGAAAAAGGTTTCTACCATTTCTTCTGCGATTATATTGTGGAAACCATAAAGCAATTCTCCATTTCAAAGGAAGAGATGAAAAGACGCATGGTAATCTCGGGAGTAGAAGAAATGAAAGACCGAATGGAAAAAGAGAACAAGACATTCTGCTTTATCTATTTGGGGCATTTTTGCAACTGGGAATGGATAGCGTCACTCCCCTATTGGGTACCCAATGATATACTTTGCGCACAAATCTATCATCCTCTTTACAATAAAGCTTTTGATAAATTGTTCTTACGGATCAGAAACAAATTTGGTGGGGAATGCATTCCGATGAAAGAAACCTTACGTAGAATTATTGAGCTACGAAGAGCCAAACAAAAAACCATTATCGGTTTCATCTCAGATCAGGCTCCTAAATGGAACAGCATCCACCATTTCGTGGATTTTCTGAACCAAGAAACTCCAGTCTTCATCGGTACAGAGAAAATTGCCAAGCAAGTGGACGCCCTAGTCTATTATGGAGACGTAAGACGTGTAAAAAGAGGATTCTACACTTGTGAGTTTAAACCCATGGCCGAAAAGCCGGTCAAGGAGATTCCCGACTGGGAGTTGACCGACGCTTATGCGCATCTGCTGGAAGAGATGATATCCCGGCATCCCAACTTCTGGCTTTGGAGTCACAATCGTTGGAAACGTACGAAAGAGGAATGGTTAAGAAGAAAGGCGGAATCTTTATCTTGATTCCAGCTTCTTACTTTAAGCATCCCTCTAATACCTTTAGCACCAATTCCGGAGTGATTTTGCGATAACACTCTTCTGGAGACAGTTTTCCTAATTCTTCAGGAGAAAGGACATCTTCACAGCTAATGCCTACTGCTGGTATATCATTTATCGGAAGCCACATAGACTTCTGAATACCTGGAGAAAAAATGGCACAGGAAGGAGTTCCCATGGCTTGTGCTATATGACGAGCTCCACCTTCGTTTCCAAAATAGAAGCTACTGAGTTCACAAAGCAGCATCAATGCTCTCAAAGAATTGGCTTGTAAGTCTATTTTCACCTGTTCTGGACATCCTAAGCTATGATATATCTTTCTGGCATTCTCTTCTTCTTTCCCTGGAGCATAGTTGAAAACCAATTGCCAGTCGGGATGTTTCTCCATAAAGGCTTTTAAAACCTCTATCATATAATCCTCTGGGTAGCATTTATGCTCTAGTTTGGTAGTAACCCCTACTAGCATGACCGGTTTGCTGAAATCTATCCCCATGCTCTCCATATAAGTCCGATATTTATCTCGCTCCTCTTTCGTGGTATATAATCTGAACTCATCAGTATATTTCACATCTGCTACTTTCTCAAATGGCTCAGCCAGCCAGAGATTTCTTTCCAGCATGCTAGCTTGAGATTCCTCTTTGTAGGTATCCACCAGATAGTTCAACAAGCCATGGGCATACCACTTTTTCCTACCAATACGATAAGGAGTATGAAGAGAAAAAAGAGAAAACAATAAAGTGCGGGGAGTAGAACGCATATCAATGATAGCGTCATACTTTGTGTCGTGCACCACTTTCCACACTTTCTTAACGTATGCTCTCCAGGAAGCATTTTCCTCCTTATCGAAGGTGATGACACGGTCCACATCGGGATGATATTGATATACGGGTGCTATACCTTTATTAAGAACATAATGAATCTGAGCATCCGGGAATGTTCTTTTCAAGGTAGTGCATAAACCTAAGCCCAAAACAGAATCACCAATTTGTCTGAATCTTATAATTAATATATTCATTTCCAACTATTCTTCTTTCTTATGCAAATATAGTTCTTTTTCAAATTTGGCCCTATAAAAAACCATTTTAAATGCCCAAAATGCACATTCTTTAAGGGTTTGTGCACCTTCACAATCGATTTTTTCCCTTTTTTCTTGCGTATAATGAGAAATTGTTGTTTCTTTGCACCGCTATTTTGAAAATTCATTTAATTAACAATTTAAAAAATAAGAATTATGTCTGAAATTGAATCAAGAGTTAAGGCTATTATCGTTGACAAGTTGAGCGTTGATGAGTCAGAAGTTAAGCCAGAGGCAAGCTTCACTAATGATCTGGGTGCAGATTCTTTGGATACTGTAGAGTTGATCATGGAGTTTGAGAAGGAATTCGGTATCTCTATTCCAGATGATCAGGCTGAAAAGATCACTACTGTTGGTGATGCTATTGCTTACATCGAAGCTAACCAGAAGTAATATTTCCTAAATTTATATATGGAATTAAAAAGAGTTGTAGTAACAGGTCTTGGTGCAATTACTCCAGTAGGCAACAGTGTTGCTCAAGCATGGGAAAACCTTTGCAACGGAGTAAGTGGAGCAGGACCTATTACTCATTTTGACGCATCTGCATTTAAGACACAGTTTGCATGCGAGGTTAAAGATTTCAAACCTGAAGAGTTTGGGATCGACCGTAAAGAAGGCCGTAAAATGGATCTTTACACTCAGTATGCAATTGCGGCTGCAACCCAAGCCATCACAGATTCAGGAATGGATCTTGAGACTGAAGATAAGAACCGTATAGGTGTTGTCTTCGGTGTAGGTATTGGTGGTATGCACACCTTCGAAGAGGAGGCGGGCAACTGGGCTGTTAACGGTGCTACAATGGGTCCTAAGTTTAGTCCATTTTTTATTCCTAAGATGATTGCCGACATTTGCGCTGGCCACATCTCTATAAAATATGGATTCCACGGACCTAACTATGTCACCAGTTCTGCATGTGCTTCTTCTTCCAATGCTCTAGCTGATGCTTTCAACCTGATTCGCTTGGGTAAAGCTAATGTCATCGTCAGTGGTGGTGCTGAAGCTGCTATCTACCCTCTGGGTGTGGGTGGTTTCAATGCTATGCATGCACTGTCTACACGTAACGATGACCCTCAAGGTGCATCTCGCCCATTCTCTGCTAGCCGTGATGGTTTCGTTATGGGTGAAGGAGCTGGTTGCCTTATTCTGGAAGAATATGAGCATGCCAAAGCTCGTGGAGCAAAGATTTATGCAGAAATGGTTGGTGCCGGTATGTCTGCTGATGCACACCACTTGACCGCTTCTCATCCAGAAGGACTGGGAGCTAAGTTGGTTATGCAGAACGCTTTGGAAGATGCCGGTATGACTCCATCAGATATCGATTACATCAATGTCCACGGAACATCTACTCCTGTAGGTGATATCTCAGAGGCAAAAGCTATAAAGGACGTATTTGGTGAGGATGCTTACAAACTGAACATTTCTTCTACCAAGTCTATGACTGGCCACCTCCTTGGTGCTGCTGGTGCAGTAGAAGCTATGGTTTGCGTCCTGGCCATTAAGAATGGCATTATTCCTCCAACAATTAATCATGCTGACGATGATCAGGATGAAAATATTGACTACAACATGAACTACACATTCAATGTAGCTCAAAAACGTGAGGTACGTGCTGCCTTGAGCAATACTTTTGGCTTTGGTGGTCACAATGCATGTGTAATCTTTAAGAAATACGCTGAATAATCGTGTTTTTCACTGATTTAATAGATAGAATACGACTCCCTTTCCGAAAGGATAAGGAGTCGTATTATCGTTTATATAAAATTCTGGGATTCTACCCTCATAATATCCATTACTATAAACAAGCTTTCATTCATAAATCTTCCAACAAGAAAGGGAATAAAGAGGAAAAGCTGAATAATAACGAGAGATTGGAGTTTCTGGGGGATGCCATTCTGGATGCTATTGTGGGCGACATTGTTTACCAGCATTTCCAGGGGAAACGGGAAGGTTTCCTGACGAATACACGCAGTAAGATTGTACAGCGTGATACTCTAAATAAAATAGCCAACGAAATTGGCTTGAACAAGCTGGTAAAATATGACATGAACAACGTGTCACATAACAGCTATATGGGAGGCAATGCTTTTGAGGCACTGGTGGGCGCCGTCTATCTAGACAGAGGCTACGACTATTGCATGCGTTTCATGAGAGACAGAATTATAAAGCAACTCATCAATATCGATAAAGTAGCTTATAAGGAAGTCAACTTCAAAAGCAAAATCATAGAATGGAGCCAGAAAAATAAGGTTAAGACCCATTTCGACCTCGTCAAGGAAACTAGAGACGAGAAAGGTGGCAGCCCTGTCTTTTATTCTGAAGTTATCATAGAGGGTATCTGCTGCGGTAAAGGAAATGGCTATTCCAAGAAAGAAAGTCAGCAACTTGCTTCAAAAGAGGCTCTTAAGAAACTCAAGAGAAATCCAAAACTCATTGATGAAATCTTCGCCATTAAGAGCCAACGCACGGCCATGGAAGAAGAACCTACTGCCATTCCGGAAATAGAAACAAATACGGTTGAGCTGGAAGTTTCTACAGTCAAGGCTGAAGTGAAAGAGGAAACACCTGCCCTTCCAAAAGAAACTATTGAACCTGAAACCCGTAAGGAAGAAGGCTCAAATATAGATTTCGACCTCTCTGATATTTCCCTTCAGAAAAAAGAACTGACTAAGGAAGAAATTATTGCTGCTGCAGAAGCGGCTGCGTTTGAAGGAAACGCTTAATTTAAAGTCTTGTTGGCGTTAAATATTGCCAAGATTCCCTATATTTAAAAACTTTCCGTTAATTTTGCAAAGAATATGTACTTAACGGAAATTCGATGAATTTTACACCTTTAATTGGACTTTATTTTGCTTCACGCCAAAAGGCAGTCGAGCAATACAATAATCAAGCCGAACAGCTTCAAATCAATGTCATGAGGCGTTTGGTCCAAAAAGCCTCACAAACAGAATGGGGCTCAGCTCACCATTTTGAACAAATTCACTCTTATGAGGACTTCGCAAAATCCATGCCCATCAACTCCTACGAGGAGCTAAAAGGGTACATAGACCGCATGAGGCACGGAGAGAAAAACGTTCTTTGGCCGGGGCAGGTAATTTGGTATGCTAAGTCTTCCGGAACCACAAACGACAAGAGCAAGTTTATCCCTGTAAGTAAAGAGGGTCTGCAAGATACGCATTATATGGGAGGAACAGATTCTGTGGCTTTGTACCTGAAACAAAATCCTAAAAGTCGCCTGTTCAATGGAAGAGCCTTGATTTTAGGTGGATCTCATGCTCCTAATTACAATCTCAGTAACAGTTTGGTGGGCGACTTGAGTGCTGTTCTAATAGAGAACATCAATCCCCTAGTGAATCTGATTCGTGTCCCTAAGAAAGAAACTGCCCTACTGAGTGATTTTGAAATAAAACGTGACAGAATTGCCCGTGAGACCATGAACAAGAATGTTACGAATATCAGTGGTGTACCCTCTTGGATGCTCTCTGTATTGAACAGAATCATGGAACTTTCTGGGAAACAGTATCTGAATGAAGTTTGGCCTAATCTGGAAGTTTTCTTCCATGGTGGCGTAGCCTTCACCCCTTATCGTGAGCAATATAAGCAGCTTATCCAGAATCCTGACATGCATTATATGGAGACCTACAATGCCAGTGAGGGCTTCTTTGGCGTGCAAAGCGATTTCTCCGACCCTGCTATGGAACTCATGATCGACTATGGTGTCTTTTATGAATTTATAGCTATGGATGAACTGGGAAAGGAAAATCCTACCGTAGTGCCTTTGACTGGAGTTGAAATCGGGAAAAACTATGCCATGGTCATTAGTACAAGTAGTGGACTTTGGCGATACCTGATAGGCGACACCGTCAAGTTTACTCAAAAGGACCCGTATAAATTCATCATAACGGGAAGAACGAAAAGTTTTATCAACGCTTTTGGTGAAGAGTTAATTGTAGACAATGCAGAAAAGGGATTAGCCAAAGCTTGTTCAGAAACCGGAGCTCAGGTACTGGAATACACCGCTGCTCCTATCTTCATGGACTCCCATGCGAAATGTCGCCATCAATGGCTCATCGAATTCCGCACCATGCCTGATTCCATCGAGAAATTTGCCAAAATACTGGATAAGACATTGCAGGAAATAAATTCCGATTATGAAGCTAAACGCTACAAGGACATCACACTGCAACATTTGGAACTGGTTGTGGCTCGCGAAGGCCTATTCAATGATTGGCTGAAAATGAAAGGGAAATTAGGAGGACAACACAAAGTGCCTCGTTTAAGTAATTCTCGTACGCATATTGAAGAACTCCTTAAATTGAATCAGTAAGAATCTATGAAATTGTCTACTAAACATCTCCTCCCCCTATTTCTGGTGCTTTTCTTGGTGGCTTGTGCCAAGGTGGGCTCCCCCGATGGTGGTCCCTATGATGAGACTCCACCTAAATTGATGAAAAGTACCCCACTGGAGAATGCGGTAAACAATAAAATCAAGAAAATCATTCTGGAATTTGATGAGTATGTCAAAATCGAGAATGCTAGTGAGAAAGTGGTGGTCTCACCTCCTCAAATAGAGCAACCAGAGATTTCTGCCGTCGGCCGTAAAATACAGGTGGAACTTTTTGACACACTGAAAGAGAATACCACCTATTCCATTGATTTCTCCGATGCCATTGTAGACAACAACGAGGGTAATCCCATGGGTAATTTCGCTTTTACATTCTCCACGGGCGAAACCATTGATACCATGGAAGTGGCAGGTACGGTTTTAAATGCTGAAGACTTGGAGCCTATAAAGGGTATTTTAGTCGGATTGCACAGGGACTTGGAGGACTCAGCCTTCGTAAAGAAGCCTTTTGAACGGGTTGCCCGAACCAATGGTAGCGGAAAGTTCATCATTAAAGGAATAGCCCCTGGAAGCTATCATATTTTTGCCTTGCAAGATGCCGACCAAGATTACATGTTCGGCCAGAAGAGTGAAAAGATAGCCTTCTTAGATAGCATCATTGTACCCAGCAGCAAACCTGATATACGCATGGATACAGTTTGGACGGATTCTATCCATTATGATTCTATCCGCCAGATTCCTTTCACCCACTACTTGCCCGATGACGTGGTTCTCACAGCATTTCTGGAACAACAGACAGATCGGTACTACGTGAAGAGTGAACGTCCTGTCCCAGAACGTTTTTCTATCGTTTTTTCTTCGAAGAGTGATACACTACCCAAACTTAGAAGCTTGAATTTCGACTGGAATAATTCTATCATCGTAGAAGAAAATCCTACCAAGGATACTATTCAGTACTGGATTACAGATACCCTGGTATCACACTTGGACACACTTTCCATAGAGATGACCTATTATGCTACCGATACTTTAGGTAACATGGCATTGAATACGGATACCCTATTCCTAAATCCGAAAAAGACGTTGGATAAAATTCTCAAAGAGAAACAAAAGAAACTGGACGACTGGGAGAAGGAGCAAAAACGGAAAGAAAGAAGAGGTCAGCCATTCGATAGTATACCACCTGTTGAAAAGCTCTCCGTAAGAATAACCCCTTCAGGAAATGTAGACCCTGACGCTAGTGTCAAGATTGAATTTGAAGAACCTTTGGCACGGCTGGATACTACTGGCATTCATCTCATGCTGAAGAGGGATACGGTTTGGAATGAAGTGCCTTATTATTTCGATTTGCAGCCAGGTAAGCTCTATAAATATGAACTGATTGGAGAATGGAGACCAGAACAGGAATATAAGCTAGTCCTGGATTCTGCTTGTATAGAAGGCATCTATGGAACGGTCAACGACCCTCAAGAAGTAAGTCTGAAAGTTCCTTCTATGGATTCATACAGTGCGCTCTTTGTAAATGTGAAAGGACTGGAAGGGCCTGTAATTGTCCAGTTGCTAAATAAAGATGTGCCTTACAAAGAGGCTTTGGTGGAAAATGGCCATGCCGATTTCTATTTTGTAAAGCCAGGTACGTATTACCTACGCTGCTTTGAGGATTCCAATGATGACGGCAAATGGACCACAGGAGAATATGCTTCTAAACTACATCCTGAAAGGGTGTTCTATTATCCTGGTGAACTGGACTTGAAAGCGAAGTTTGACATCACCCAGGACTGGAATGTCCTGTCAACATCGTTGGACAAGCAGAAGCCTGAAGCCATCACCACTCAAAAGCCAGACAAGGAAAAGAGCATCAAGAATCGAAATGCGGAACGTGAACGTCAGATGAACAGAAATAAAAACAACGACTAATGGTTAAAAAGATTCTCACATTTTTCATCATCTGCATCTCCATAGCATCAAACGTATGGTGCCAGAAACCGATAGAGAACAAAGCATTCCAAGTCGGCGAAGACTTGTCCTATGACCTTTACTTCAACTGGCAGTTCATCTGGATTAAAGTGGGTAATGCATACATGAATACAAAATCCACCACATACAAGAATCAAGAGGCCATCCGAACCTATTTGATTACAAGGGGGAATAAAAAAGCCGATCGGTTCTTTATCATGCGTGACACCCTGACCTCCATTTCTACCAAGGATTTAGTCCCTCTCTATTTTCAGAAAAGTGCAGAAGAAGGAAAACGCTACACGGTGGACAAGGTTTGGTATGATTATGTGAACGGGAAGACCAACACGGATCTGTATTTCTTGGACCGGCACGGAAATGTAAGAAGAAACAAACATTCCACCTCCAAGGAGGTCTATGACATGATTAGTATGCTGAACAGAGCCCGCTCCTGGGATGCCAAGGATTTAAAGCCGGGACAGAAAATCAAGTTTTTGATGGCTGAAGGAAAGCATGTGGAAGAACAGACCGTCATCTACCGTAAAAAGGAGGTCGTAAAAGCCAACGACGATAAAAAATATCATTGTCACAAATTGTCTTTTGTGGAATACGACGAGAAAGGGAAAGAACATGAAGTCATTACGTTCTACATCACAGACGATGATAATCACTTACCCGTGCGTCTGGATATGAACCTGAAATTCGGTTCTGCCAAAGCCTATCTCACTAGTGCCAAGAATTGCAAGCACCCTATAACCTCCATTGTGAAGTAAGATACCCCTTAGTTTTTTTGGACTTATCATTGAATTTTGATACTTTTGCAGTTTAAAAGGATGAAATTATGGAACATAGTTTATTTTTATATAATACATTAACTCGTTACAAGGAACTTTTCAAACCTATCCATGAGGGGCATGTGGGCATGTATGTCTGTGGCCCTACGGTTTATGGTGATGCTCACCTAGGGCATGCGCGTCCTGCCATTACCTTCGACCTTCTTTTCCGTTACCTGCAAAAGCTGGGTTATAAGGTTCGTTATGTGCGAAACATTACCGATGTAGGACATTTGGAACATGATGCGGATGAAGGTGAGGACAAAATTGCGAAGAAAGCACGTCTGGAACAGTTGGAACCTATGGAAGTGGCTCAGTATTATACCAACCGGTTCCACGAGGCGATGGCTGCCCTGAACTGCCTTCCACCTAGTATTGAACCTCATGCTACTGGCCATATCATTGAGCAGCAGCAGCTGGTAAAGGAAATTTTAGACAACGGATTTGCCTATGAGAGCAATGGTTCTATCTATTTTGATGTAGAGGGATACAACGAAAAGCATAAATATGGAATCCTTTCCGGCCGTAGCCTGGAAAACATCAAGGATGCCAGTCGTGAGTTGGCTGGAGTGGGTGAAAAGAAAAACCAAGCCGATTTTGCTCTCTGGAAGAAAGCACAGCCTGAACACATTATGCGCTGGCCTTCTCCTTGGGGAATGGGTTTCCCAGGATGGCATTGCGAGTGTACAGCTATGGGTAGGAAGTATTTAGGCGACCATTTCGATATTCATGGAGGTGGTATGGACCTGATATTCCCGCATCATGAATGTGAGATCGCTCAAGCCGTGGCTAGCCAGGGAGACCAGATGGTTCACTATTGGGTACACAACAACATGATTACCATCAATGGGCAGAAAATGGGTAAGAGCTACAACAATTTCATCACGCTGCCACAATTCTTCTCTGGCGAGCATGAGAAACTGACTCAGGCTTATAGCCCGATGACCATCCGTTTCTTCATCCTTCAGGCTCACTACCGTAGCACTGTAGATTTCAGCAATGAGGCCCTCCAGGCAGCAGAGAAAGGGTTGCAGCGTCTACTCGATGGATGGAAGCTGATTCAGAACGTCACTCCTGCAGCAAAGAGCACCATCGACTTGGATGTGAAGAAACTCCGTGAAGACTGCTATGAAGCCATGAGCGATGACCTGAACTCCCCTATCGTCATCAGCTTACTGTTCGAAGCTTGTCGTGTGCTCAACATTGTCAATGACAAGAAGGCTACCATCAGTGCAGAAGACCTGAACCACCTGAAAGAGACATTCCAATTGTTTGCTTTCGATATCTTAGGTTTGAAGCAAGAGGCAGGAAGCGACAATAGTGCCCGGGAAGAGGCATTCGGTAAAGTGGTGGACATGCTGTTGGAACAAAGAGTTATCGCTAAACAGAACAAGGACTGGGCTACCAGCGATAAGATACGCAATGAGCTCACGGCCTTGGGATTTGAAGTCAAGGACACGAAAGATGGTTTCTCCTGGAAATTGAACAAATAAAAATATCGGGACTATGGATTTAAACAAGATTCAAAAAGGCTTATGGGTAGCATGCATCGTGCTGTCTGTTATTTGTATGTTTGCTGCAGCTTGGGCTTGTGTCCAGCTGAACGGTGATTTTATCTGCGGGGCAATGGTCGTAGTCTTTGCTCTGGCTGCTTTCTGGGGATATAAGAAACTTAAAGCTTAAGCTTTCAGAGATATGACAAAAGAAGCCGGTTTCGTTTGAAACCGGCTTCTTTGTTTATTTATATCCCACGAAATTAAACCAAATGTCTGATGAGTTCTTCCCTATCTCCTGGAAGGAAGTCGATAACTGGAATTTCTATCATGGTATAGCATCCAGGCTGTTGCTTCATGGAAGCACGTGCCACATTCACCAGCACTTGAGCGGTCAGGGCTGGGTTGTTTATCTTCATATTGTACTCGAACAACTGGTTGTGTGTCTTTCCAGATACACCTTTACGGACCAGATTCACTCCATGGCCTACATCGTTCACATCCTTTACACTCTTCACTTGTGAAACATGAGTCTCATCATTTACAAAATAAGGATCGGCTTTAATAGCTGCCTCTACGGCCTTGAAATCTGCCCCTTCTTCCAGTTCCACATAGACCATACGACGGTGAATACCCGTTCCCAATGGAATAGTTACAGATAAAGCATCTCTTACTCCATCAATAGCACGCACAGCTACAGAATGACCCATACTACGTCCGGGACCGAAATTCGTATAGCTGATGCCCTTTGGTGCCAAGCTCTCCATCAACGTACGAACCACTGAATCTGAACCTGGGTCCCATCCAGCGGAAATAATGGAAACGGCATTTCCTTCTTTCGCAGCCTTATCCAAGGAACGACGTAAATCCACAATCTGAGTGTGAATGTCGAAGCTGTCTACCGTGTTAATACCCAGCGCCAGAATCTCCTTCGCATATTTCTCCACACTGCGAGTAGGAGTGGCCAAAATAGCTACATCTACATCTTTCAGTTCTGTAATACTCTTAACTACATCATAATCTGCCAATTCTGCAGGCTTACTCTCTGCCCCTTTGCGGCGAACAACACCAGCGACCTCAAAGTCTTCGCTTTCCTGCAATGCCTCAAGAGCATACTTACCAATGTTACCATAACCTACTATGGCTGCTCTAATTTTCTTCATAATCTCTTTATTCTTAGTTGTTAAATTATAATTTATCGGCAAAGATAAGAAAAAAGTCTTATCTTTGCATCCGAATTAAGATTTATAATGAAAAAACTATATATAGAAACTTACGGGTGCCAAATGAATGTGGCCGATAGTGAAGTCATAGCTAGCATCATGAAGATGCAGGGCTATAATAGTACCGATACGCTGGACGAGGCCAATGCCGTGCTATTGAACACGTGCTCCGTAAGAGAGAATGCCGAACAGAAAATATACAACCGCCTGAACTTCTTCCAAGCCTACAAGAAGAAGAAAAAGAACTTCATCGTGGGTGTGGTAGGTTGTATGGCAGAACACGTAAAAGACGATTTAATCAAGAACCATGGTGTCGACATCGTGGCTGGTCCGGACTCTTATTTGACTTTGCCCGATCTTTTCGCTCAAGTGGAAGCGGGGGAAAAAGCCATCAACGTGGAACTTTCTACCACGGAGACCTACCGGGATATTATCCCTGAACGTATTTGTGGGAATCACATCTCTGGCTTTATCAGCATCATGCGTGGCTGTAATAATTTCTGCCATTATTGTATTGTCCCTTACACCCGTGGAAGGGAACGTAGTAGGGATGTGGAGAGTATATTGAATGAAGCCAAGGACCTGAGAGACAGAGGATATAAGGAAATAACCTTGTTGGGGCAGAACGTGAATTCCTACAACTTCAATGGAGTTACTTTCCCTCAACTGCTCCGTCAGGTGGCTGCCACGGTACCCGAAATGCGTATCCGTTTCTCTACCTCTCACCCGAAAGATATGAGCGATGAGACGCTGCATGCCATTGCTGAAGTGCCCAACATCTGCAAGCATATCCACCTTCCGGTACAAAGTGGAAGTAGTCGTATTCTGAAGCTCATGAACCGAAAATACACCCGGGAGTGGTATCTGGACCGTGTAGCTGCCATCCGTCGGATTATACCGGATTGTGGATTAAGCACCGACATCTTCTGTGGTTACTGCACGGAAACGGAAGAAGACCATCAGGAATCGCTTTCCATCATGCGGGCCTGTGCGTACGACTCTGCCTTCATGTTCAAATACAGTGAGCGGTCGGGCACCTATGCTGCTAAGCATATTCCAGATGATATCCCTGAAGAGACCAAAATCCGCCGGTTGAATGAACTGATTGCCCTGCAGAATGAATTGAGTGCAGAGAGCAACCAACGTTGTGTGGGAAAGGATTTTGAGATTCTAGTAGAAGGGGTAAGTAAACGCAGCAGGGAGCAGTTGTATGGTCGAACCGAACAAAATAAGGTGGTGGTCTTCGATAGAGGAAACGTCCATATCGGTCAATATGTCTGGGTACATATCACCGATGCTTCATCAGCTACCTTGAAAGGAACAATTATTGAAAAATAACAAGATAGGGACCTAGATTTAGGCCCCTATCCTTTTTTTATTTCCGAAAGTATTCTTTAGCATTATAATAACTGATGCCTTCTATAATCTTTGCTATCTGGTCGTACTCCGATTCCGGCAATAATCCTTTTTCAATGTCACTTCCCCACAAATCACAAAGGATTCTACGGAAATACTCATGACGAGGATAAGACAGGAAAGAACGGCTGTCGGTAAGCATGCCCACAAAGCGACTCAAGAGTCCTTGACGGGACAAGGCGTTCATCTGTGCTTGCATGCCTCCTATATTGTCGTTGAACCACCAACCGGAACCAAACTGCATCTTTCCAGGGGTCTTCCCGTCTTGGAAATTCGCTATCATGGCTGCTATAGCCTCGTTCTCAGCTGGATTTATATTGTATAGGATGGTTTTGGTCAGTGAACCTTCACTCTCCAGCGCATCCAGGAACTTAGCCAACTGGTTCCCTGCCTGATACTCGCTGATGGTGTCGAAACCGGTATCTGGACCCAACTGCTTGAACATCTTTGAGTTTGTGTTTCGCAGAGGACCGAAATGGAATTGCTGTACCCAACCCTTTTCTGCATTCATCCGAGCGAAATCCAGCAGGAGAGCGGTCTGTAGTTTCTCCACTTCCAGCGCAGAAAGTTCCTTTCCGGAACGAACCTTATTAAAGAGGAGCCTGCTTTCTTCCTTCGTGCATGCAGCCCAAGGGAACTGGCTTACTCCGTGGTCTGCCACATTACAGCCACGGGTAGCAAAATAATCGTGCCGTTTCCTCAGAGCCAGCATCAAGGCATCGTAGGAGTCTATATGCACATCAGCCACCTCTGCCAATTTATCCACATAGGCATTGTAAGCCTCAGCATCATTCACTGCCATAGCTTTGTCGGGACGCCAGGCTGGATACATTTTTATGTCGAAAGAAGCATCCTTCTCTACCTTCTCATGATATTCCAGGGTATCAATGGGGTCGTCTGTGGTACAGATGGACTCCACATGATAATGTTTCATGAAACCACGGGCTGTAAACCCGGGCTGCTGAAGCATCTCATTGCACTGATGGTAAATCTCCTCCGCAGTCTCTGGCTTTAGGATCTTGTCGATTCCAAAAGCGGTCTTCAGTTCCAGGTGGGTCCAGTGATAGAGCGGATTACGCATGGTGTAAGGGATGGTCTCCGCCCATTTCTGGAATTTCTCCCAGTCGGTGGCATCACCTGTGATGAAATGCTCATCTACCCCATTGGCACGCATGGCACGCCATTTATAATGGTCTCCACCAAGCCACACTTCCGTGATGGAGCGGAAACGATAATCCTCTGCTACTTGCTTGGGGATGATATGGCAGTGATAGTCTATGATAGGCAACTTCTCTGAATGCTCATGGAAAAGCCTACGGGCCACATCGGAATGCAACAAGAAATCTTTATCTATGAAACTCATTTTCTTTTAGCATTTTACAGGTTTATATCTTGGAACCAAAATCTTCAGGCAGAACCATCCTAGGATGTAAGCCACGGAACAAATGCAGAAGATGATGAAATAACCTGCCGGTTTCCCTTCAAACCCCATGAACTGCATGTTGGTCTCTGCGGCATAGTCGAACAGGTGTCCTGAAAATTTATTGATGGCAAAGGAGCTGATACCTCCAGCCAAGCCGTTTATACCGGTTAGGGTTCCTATTAATCCTTTAGGGAACAAGTCGCTGATGACAGAGTATAGATTGGCCGACCACGACTGGTGTGCCGCTCCTGCTAAACCGATGATGACGATAGGTAGCCAGTAGCTATAGGCTCCTAAAGGCTGGGCGAAGAGTGCCAGCAACGGAACTACGGCAAAAAGCAGCATGGCTTTTAAACGGGCATCATAGGAATTCAGCCCTGTCTTTTCCATGATGATAGTAGGCAATTTCCCTCCATAGATAGAAAGCATGGTGATGGCATACAAAACAAAAATCAGCAGCATGGCGGTAGGATTATCGGAGGATAGTCCGTACACGTCGGACAGGTAGGCTGGTGTCCAGAACAGGAAGAACCACCATACACCATCGGTCACCAATTTGGACAGGAAGATAGCCCAGGTCTGAGGCAACTGAAGGACTTTGCGGAATGGCATTTTTCCTTCTGAACCGCTTACCTCTTCCTTGGTCTCCTGCTCCGCTTCATCTTGGTTGATATAAGCCAGCTCGGCGTGGTTCACCCGAGAGTTCTTTTCCGGTTTATCATAGAGGAACAGCCAGAACCCCATCCATACGAATCCTAGTGCACCAATGAGGATAAACGCCATTTCCCAGCCATTGCCCCAACCAATGCTCTTGAAATATCCGGCCAGTGCTGGAATGGTAAGCGGAGCTATCAAGGCACCTACCGTGGAGCCTGCATTGAAGATGGAAGTAGCATAGGCACGGTCTTTCTTAGGGAAATACTCTGCCGTGACCTTAATGGCTGCCGGGAAGTTTCCAGACTCACCTATACCCAGAATCACACGGGCTGCTATAAAGAAATACACACTGGTAGTAGCTATCACCGTAGCAGTGGCACCCGTGGCTTTCAGCATCTCACCTGTAGTGCCCAGGCCCAAGGTCCACTCCGTAGCCACACCGCACAGTGCATGTAGGCAGGCACCAGCCGACCATACACCGATGGCAAACAGATAACCCTTTTTCGTTCCCATCCAGTCGATAAACCGACCAGAGAACAGGTTGGCTATGGCATACACGATAGAGAATATCGCAGCAATATCACCATAGTTGGAATCCGACCAGTGGAACTCGGGGGCTATAAAATCTTTCCACGTGAGCGACAGGACCTGACGGTCCATGTAGTTGACTGTCGTAGCTACGAACAGCAACGTACATATCACCCATCTAAAATTCGTCTTTTTCATGCCCTACCCAATTCGTCAAATGGAATACACATCGAAACCACCATCTACCACAGAAAGGGCGCCAGTCACGAAGCTGGAAGCCTCTGAGATTAAGTAGTGGATTGTACCGCACAGTTCCTCAGGTTCTGCAAAACGAGAAGCTGGAGTGTGCTTAATGACATCCTTTCCACGCTCCGTCAGGGAACCGTCTGGGTTGGTCAGCAGCGCACGGTTCTGGTTGGTGATAAGGAAACCAGGGACGATGGCATTCACCCTAATCTTAGGAGAGAATTTCTTGGCCATCTCGGTAGCCATGAATTTCGTGTAAGAAGCGATGGCCGACTTTGCACAGCCATAACCGAATACTCGGGTCAGAGGACGGAGAGCAGACTCGGAACAGAAGTTCACAATGGCACCTTCCTTCTTGTCGCACAGCACCTTACCCAGAATCTTCGTCGGCAGAATGGTACCGAACAGGTTCAGCTCTACCACCTTGTGGATGGCATCGTTGCTGGCATCCAGGTAGGTCTGGTCTGGAGCGATATTGGCAGCACCCATGTTTCCACCAGCTGCATTCAGCAGCACATCGATGGTTCCAAACTTAGCCAGAATATCCTCACGGTTCTTCAGAAGGGCTTCCTCATCCAGCACGTTCGTCTCCAGGAACAGCGCCTCGGTGTGCTGAGAAAGCTCGGCCTCCAGAGCCTTGCCAGTCTCACTGGCCCGTGGAATATCCAGGATGACCATGTGGGCCCCCTGCTCTGCCAAATAACGTGCAATACACTGTCCTAAAACACCACAGCCGCCAGTTAAGACGACTACCTTGCCTTTTACATCGAATAGATTTTTCATAGTATTATATGTTTTAATGATTATACTCTACAAAAGTCTCCGCTAAGTTACGGAAAAATACCGAATAAACCATCCTCAACCAGAAAGAAAGAAACTTTTTTATCCTTTCGTACATCATCTTGGTTTTCCTGTAACCTAAAAAACCCAAAAAACGTATTATCTTTGCATACAAACTTATCACTTTTTACCATGAATAGAAAAATTATCACACTGACGCTGCTGACTGCCTTGGCGATGCCCATGACAGTGAAAGCACAACAGCTCCGTGCAGACAATATTGACCAGATTGTCTCCGCACTGACCGATGATGAAAAAGTACACATGCTTACGGGTGCCGGTACCGGATGGGCCGACCCTGATGTAAAATTCCCAGGTATAGCCGGATGGACCTACCCGGTGCCTCGTCTGGGAATCCCTTCAGTCTACCTGGCCGATGGTCCTCACGGGGTGAATATGAATAGATACCGCGACTTCGACCACTTCGACTACAGTTGTACCACCACTCCTACCTCCACAGCCATGGCTGCCACATTCGATGTGAATGCCATCGGTAAGATGGGAAACCTCATCGGCTATGAATTGAAGGAACGGGGACTGGATGTCATTCTGGGTCCTGCTATCAACTTGCAGCGCACGGCATTGGGAGGGCGCAACCAGGAATATATGTCGGAAGATCCTTTCCTCTCCGGAAAAATGGCTGCTGCCTACATCCGTGCCGTACAGAATCACGGTGTGGGTACCAGTGTAAAGCATTTTGCTGGAAATGAGGCGGAAACCTTGCGTAAACAGTCCGATACCCGTGCCACCCCTCGCACCTTGCGTGAACTATACCTGAAAGCCTTTGAGATCGCTGTGAAGGAGGGTCAGCCTTGGACTGTCATGACCTCTTACAACTATATCAATGGTGAACATAGTACGGAACGTCGGGACCTTGTCACTGATATTCTCCGTGGGGAATGGGGATTCAAAGGAATAGCCATAACCGACTGGGATGGTGGTTATTATCCCGTTAAGATTACCTCAGCCGGAACCGATATCATAGAACCGGGCTCCGACCAGTTCCGTGAGGACTTGGCAAAAGCCTTGGCCGATGGTTCACTGGACCGGAACATTGTGGATGCAGCTATCAAGCGAATCCTGGAATTTACCGTTAAATGCCCGTCTTTCAAACAGTATAAGGCTTCTAACGACATCCATCGGGACGAGCATCTGGAGTGGGTTCGTGAAGTGGGTGCCGAAGGTATGGTGCTCCTGAAGAATGACAACCAGACCTTGCCTGTGGTTCCTCAGAAGGTGGCTCTCTACGGCACCACCAGCTATAATTTCATTGCCGGAAACATGGGTGTAGGTGGTACCAATGGAGGTGCCTACCACGTTACTTTAGTGGAAGGTCTGAGAAAGGCTGGTTTCACCATCGACATGAACCTGCTGAGACAGCATACCCGTTGGCAGACCGAGGAAGATGCCCGTCTGCAGTCGGAAGCTAGCAAAGACCCTATCATGTCCAGAATCCTGCGTCCTGCACGAGCAGAAGAATTAATCCCACAAGAGAAGATAGAGGTGAAAGAAGACCCACGCATGGCACAAGCTAGACAGATGAACTTCAACATCGGGGCTTTGATGGGGAACCAGGCAAAACCATCTACCCTCAGTGAGCAGGTGGCAAACAATGACCTGGCTATCATCACCCTGGGCCGTACCACGGGCGAAGGTCAGGACCGTAACTTTAAGGAGTTTGAACTGCGCGACAGCGAACGTAAGCTTATTGAGGTAGTCAGCCAGGCTTACCATGCTGCAGGAAAGAAGGTGGTAGTCCTGCTGAACGTATGTGCTGCCATTGAGACCCAGTCCTGGGTAGGCATGGTAGATGCCGTGCTGAATGTGTGGGAACCAGGTATGGCTGCCGGTTATAGTGTAGCTGATGTGCTGACTGGTAAAGTAAACCCTTCCGGTCGTATGCCTCAGACGTGGGAAGTAAAGTTTGGCGATCAGCCTGCAGACCTGAACTTCCCTTCCGATTATCACCCAAAGAGCATCATGGAGTTCCTAGGCTCTGCCAAGATGTCGGACAACCCACAGAAGAACGAGGAATTAGTGGATTACGAGGAAGGGGTCTTCATGGGCTACCGTTATTTCACTTCCTTCAATAAGCAGGTGGCTTATCCTTTCGGTTACGGTCTGAGCTATACCACCTTTGCGTATGAGAATGCCAGTCTGGATCCTACTGCCGATGGTTTCCAGGTCACCCTTACGGTGAAGAACACCGGAAAGGTAGCGGGTAAGGAAGTGGTGCAGCTCTACAGTGCTGCTCCTGCAGGAGGATTGGAAAAGCCTGTTCGTGAACTGAAGGCCTTTGCCAAGACTAAGAACCTGAAACCAGGAGAGAGTCAGACACTGACCCTGAAGGTCACCAACTATGAACTGGCTTCTTACAACGAGAAGGCTGTGGCTTGGCAGGCAGCTAAGGGTAATTACAGCATCCAGATCTGTAAGAATGCCAATGAAGTGGCCCTCACCCTGCCTTATAAGCTGAAGAAGACCCTGTCTTGGAAGACCACCAACTCCCTGGCTCTTCAGGCCCCTCTGAAAGAAATCTCCCTGAAGAAGAAATAAGGAAACCTTGCTTTAATGCGGAAATGGCGGAACAAAAATAAAGGCACCAGAACCGCATCAATATGGCCCTTATCGAAATAGACGAAAAGGAACTAGAGAAATTCCTGGAAACCCGTACGATCAACCTAGACGAGCCGGTTCCTGGAATGACCGATTTTAATGAACCCCTCATATCCAGAGACAGCATCGAAACAATGACTTCGTTCGATGCTGTCCTGAGTGGGGTTACTAGTCCTCGTTAGAATCTATTCTTATTGCTGGTTTGATCGGATAATCTCGTTCAGGGAAATATTAGGATTCCGGTAGCGTGCCTCTGGGTTACGTTCACCTGGCCATTGTGGATTGGCTGATTTAAGGGTCAGCGCCTTTTCTGGGCAGGCATGAACGCAAGCCAAGCAATATTCACATTTACCACTGAACTCCAGGCCGTTATCACCCAGACGGAAATTCTTGTGTGGACAAACCTTCTCACAAGTCAAGCACTCTATACAGCGATCCTTCTTAAGTTCCAGCAGACGGTCTGCTGTCATGCTGAAGTGCTGTTCTTGCATTCTACTGAGCATCTCCTCGTTGAAGAACCCCATCTCGGCTGTCTCCACAAAGGTTTTTTGTGCATTCAGGTCCTCTATAATCTTGGCCAAGTTCTCATCGGTGTGCTTGTCGATGGTGATTTGCTGGCTCATGTCAAACACGGGCAGGTAGTTGTCCACCATCAAGATAGACTTGATATACTGGAAGGTAACACCGTTCTCTTTAGAGAATTTGTCCCACCACTGGCACACATTTACCGCAGCATTTCCGAAGGTAATGACTGAGAACATATATGGAGCCGAGAACTTGGCTTTTTTCAGGAATTCCCTTACAATCATCGGGGCAGAAGCAGCATAGTCTGGGAAAACAAAACCTATCTCATCAGCTTCATAGCTGAGGTTCTCCTTCTTTAGTTCCTGAGGAATACTGATAGGATTGTCGGAAAGGCTCTTCGCTATGAAAAGGGAATTGCCTGTGGCAGTAAAGTAGAATACTAGACGTTTCTTGTTGTTGGAACGCTCTTTCAATATAGCAGCATAAGTCTTAGGAGCAACACCAGCTAGAGCGATGGCTGCCAAACTAGCTCCCATTCGTTTAAGGGCTTCTCTTCTATTCATAATATCCTTTTTTAAATGATTATTCTGATTACGTTCGTGATGTTAGTTGTTTTCGTTGCAAAAATAATCCATCCCTACCACTCTTTTGTTTCACAAAATGCCGAAATCTGACACAAAAATACCGAAAATGCATCTTTCATCGTAGAAGAATATGTAACTTTGCACCCGATTTTTGAACTGAGAAGCATAAATGACCACCGATATCTCCTATTTTAAAGGTTACCTCACAGGGGCACTGGCTGCTGCCTGCTACGGACTGAACCCTCTGTTCACCCTGCCGCTCTATGCCGCAGGTATGACTGCCGATTCGGTGCTGTTCTACCGTTATGCCTTCGCCCTCCTCATGATAGGTCTTATCATGAAGGTGAAGAAGTGCTCCTTCCGGCTCCGGTGGAAAGAAGTCCCCATCCTAGCTGCCATGGGAATCTTGTTCTCCCTCTCTTCTCTCACGCTTTTCGAGGCATACAACTATATGGATGCGGGTATTGCCAGTACCTTGCTGTTCATCTACCCCATCCTCACGGCCATCATCATGGTTATTTTCTTTAAGGAGAAGGTGTCCTGGATTACCGCCACCAGCATCTTGCTGGCGTTTGTGGGCATTGCCCTACTCACCCGCACCAGCGACGGGGGCATGGTGAGCCTCCTGGGCTGCCTGCTGGTCTTCCTCTCCTCCCTGAGCTATGCCATCTACATCGTGGGGGTGAACCGCTCTTTCCTGAAGACCTTCCCTTCCATGGAACTCACGTTCTATGCCTTGCTGTTCGGCCTCATCGTCTACATCGTGAGGTTGAGGGGAGGTATCGACTTGCAGATTCCTTCCGGGCTGATGCAGTGGGGATGTGCCATCGGACTGGCGCTGTTCCCTACCATCATTTCCCTGGTTCTCATGGCGGTGAGCATCCACCTCATCGGGTCCACCCATGCCTCCATTCTGGGAGCCTTGGAGCCTGTCACCGCCCTCTTTATCGGCGTGCTGGTCTTCCATGAGGGCTTTACCTCCAGAATAGCGCTGGGCATCGTGCTGGTGCTTTTTGCCGTTACCCTGATCGTGGTGGGAAACAACAAGAAGGTTTCTGCACCCAGCATTCGCAAGGCTTAACCTGATACTTTTCAGGGGCTTTCCTAGAATTACACCGCATTTTTTACCGTTTCCTCGGGAAATAGTCTTATCTTTGTGGCAATTAAAATCCAACATTAAAAAATAAAACCATGAAACACAAGACATTACTATCAGAGTAGAACCTTAATAACCATTATAACCTATAATTAAAAAAAATGAAATTCCGTTGTTTAGCAGCTTCTGCAATGCTGCTGTTGGGCGCCGCTCAGATGCAGGCCCAGCTAAAATTGCAGCCAGACAATGTAGACCAGATTCTCAAGGCCATGACCTTGGAAGAAAAGGCACAGCTGCTGGTAGGTAAGAGCAGCCAAGGCTCCGTAGGCGAAAACGGTGCTGCCGATGACATGATAGGTATGCACTCCGACCTGGTACCCGGTGCTGCAGGTACCACCCGTGCCATTCCTCGTCTGGGTATCCCTGCTACCGTGCTCACCGACGGCCCTGCCGGAGTACGCATCAACCCTACCCGTCAGGGAACCACCGACACCTTCTATGCTACCGGCTTCCCAGTAGGTACCGCACTGGCATGTACCTGGAACCAGGAACTGGTGGAAGAAGTAGGTAAGTCCATCGGTAACGAAGTACTGGAGTACGGCTGCGACGTGCTGCTGGCTCCTGGTATGAACCTGCACCGCTCTCCACTGTGCGGACGTAACTTCGAGTACTATTCAGAAGACCCCGTAGTGACCGGTAAGATAGCTGCCGCTTACGTACGCGGTATCCAGAGCCAGGGCGTGGGTACTTCCATCAAGCACTATGCCGGAAACTCTCAGGAGACCAACCGTACCGGAGTAGACGAAATCATCTCCCAGCGTGCCCTGCGTGAGCTCTACCTCAAGGGCTTCGAGATCGCAGTGAAGGAATCTAAGCCTTGGACCGTGATGTCTTCTTACAACAAGCTGAACGGTCCTTTCACCCAGGAGAACTATGAGCTCCTCACCACCGTGCTGCGCGACGAGTGGGGATTCGACGGCATTGTCATGACCGACTGGACCGGACAGCGTAACACCGCTGCTCAGGTAGCTGCCGGAAACGACCTCATGGAACCAGGTGCACAGGTGCAGATAGACGAAATCATCGCTAAGGTAAAGAGCGGTGAACTGAAAGAGTCCGACGTGGACATCTGTGTAAAGCGCATCCTGGAGTACATCGTAAAGACTCCACGCTATAAAGGCTACAAATACTCCGATAAGCCCGACCTGAAGGCACACGCTGCCGTAACCCGTCAGAGCGCTACCGAGGGTATGGTACTGCTGAAGAACGAGGCACAGACCCTGCCACTGAGCAAGGACGTGAAGAAGGTAGCCGTATTCGGCCTTACCTCTTACGACTTCATCGCTGGTGGTACCGGTTCAGGCGACGTGAACAAGGCTTACACCGTGAGCATGATGGAAGGTCTGACCAACGCTGGCTTCGAGGTGAACAAAGACCTGGCAGACATCTATACCAACTACATGAACTACCAGCATGCCCGTGCAGGTGCCACTGCTCCTGCCGGCTTCCCAGAAATGTTCAAGAGCTACCTGTACTCACAGCCACAGTACAAGACTGAACCAGAGATAGAGGCTACTGCCCTGGAGAACATTGCCAATGCCAGCGACATTGCCTTCATCACCATCGGACGCCAGGCTGGTGAAGGACGCGACCGTAAGGAAGCCGACGACTTCAACCTGACCGATGCAGAGCGCGCCCTGCTGACCAACGTAAGCGATGCTTTCCACAAGGCAGGAAAGAAGGTAGTAGTGATCCTGAACATGGGTAACGTGATGGAAACCGCTTCTTGGAAGGGCATGCCCGATGCTATTCTGCTAGCATGGCAGCCAGGACAGGAAGGTGGTAATTCCGTAGCCGACGTGCTCACCGGTAAGGCAAACCCATCCGGTAAGCTGACCATGACCTGGCCAGTGAACCTCTGGGACGTACCTTCTACCGCTAATTTCCCAGGTGCCGAGAAAGTGGGCAGTGGCATGATGGCCTTCTTCGGAGGCAATGGTCCGAAGGAATTCACCGACTATACCAAGCATAAAGAAGACATTCAGGTGGGCTACCGCTACTTCAACACTGTAGGTAAGGAAGTTTCCTATCCATTCGGTTATGGTATGAGCTACACTACCTTCTCTTACAGTGCCCCTGTAGTGAAGGCTACCAAGGACGGTTTCACCGCATCCATCAAGGTGACCAACACCGGTAAGGTGGCAGGTAAGGAAGCTGTTCAGCTCTACGTTTCTGCTCCTGCCGGCGGACTGGAGAAGCCTGCACAGGAACTCAAGGCCTTCGCTAAGACCCGTGAGCTGCAGCCAGGCGAGAGCCAGACCCTCACCATGAAGGTTACCCC